>ORMF010627516.1_pt1 | contig 133364 bp, 136 predicted proteins | sample 1779871 | NCBI WGS metagenome assembly ORMF01 (sample SAMEA104232316, study PRJEB22302) | groundwater metagenome | biome: forest; feature: aquifer; material: groundwater | place: USA | collected 2011-08-07 | depth 5.4 m | reverse complement strand
GAGCTGATCAAAAGCGTTACTTATAAACTCAGGGAACCGGTAAAGAATAAAATCTCGGTTAAACAATTTTGCCAAGTGTAAACGATGTCCTGACACAGCTAAGGCCCTTAGAAACTGTAAACGATGTCCTGAAACTTGGCATTTAGGGTTTAGGGTTTAGGGTTTAGGGTTTAGGGTTTTTACTAACCCCTTACCCCTAAACCCTATCCCCTGTTATATTATAATTTCTTCGCCTTTTCCAAAACGTCTTCAATATTCCCGACCATATAAAACGCCTGCTCAGGGATCTGGTCGTGTTTGCCTTCAAGGATCTCCTTGAACGAGCGAATCGTGTCTTCGAGCTGAACGTATTTGCCGGCCATGCCAGTAAACTGCTCGGCGACATAGAATGGTTGCGACAAAAATTTCTGAACCTTGCGCGCGCGGTTTACGGTCAAACGATCCTCTTCAGACAATTCATCCATACCCAAAATCGCGATGATATCCTGTAACTCTTTGTATCGCTGTAAAATTTCCTGCACGCTGCGGGCGACCTTGTAATGCTCTTCGCCGACGATCTCCGGGTCCAAAATGGTTGATGATGATGACAACGGATCCACCGCCGGATAAATACCCAATTCTGCAATCGGACGGGACAACTCGGTCGTCGCATCCAAATGGCCAAAGGTCGTTGCCGGCGCCGGGTCTGTGTAATCATCCGCCGGAACGTAAATGGCCTGAATAGACGTGACCGATCCCCACTTGGTCGACGTGATGCGTTCCTGCAGTTCACCCATATCCGTTCCCAGCGTCGGTTGGTAACCGACGGCCGACGGCATACGGCCCAATAAAGCGGACACTTCCGAACCCGCTTGGGTAAAACGAAAAATATTGTCGATAAAAAACAGAACGTCCTGGCGTTTTTCATCGCGGAAATATTCAGCCACGGTCAAAGCGGAAAGCGCCACACGCGCGCGCGCGCCGGGCGGTTCGTTCATCTGGCCGTAAATAAGCGCGGTCTTATCAATAACCCCGGCTTCTTTCATTTCCTTAAAAAGCGCGGTCCCTTCGCGGGTGCGTTCCCCGACACCGGCGAACACTGAAAAGCCGCCGTGTTCCTTGGCAATGTTATTGATAAGCTCCTGAATGATAACCGTTTTCCCGACGCCAGCGCCGCCGAACAAACCGATCTTCCCGCCCTTGCGGTAAGGCGCCAAAAGATCAACAACCTTGATCCCTGTGACAAGCATGGTCGATGATGTGTCCTGATCCTCAACATTCGGCGGCGGACGATGGATGGGCATATACTTGGCGGCCTTGATCTCGCCCGCGTTGTCAATGGGCTCACCCAGCAAATTCATAACGCGCCCGAGCGTTCCTTCGCCAACGGGCATCATAATATCTTCACCGGTATCCATCACTTCCTGCCCGCGCGTCAAACCTTCGCTCGTGTCCATCGCGATCGTGCGCACGATGTTATCCCCCAAATGCTGGGCGACCTCAAGCGTCAGATTATGGATCTTATCGCTGATAAACGCATTGGTGGCCTTAAGCGCCGAACCGATGCGGGGCAAATGTTCGGACGGAAAATACACATCGATGACGGCGCCTAAAACCTGGGTGATCTTGCCTGTTGCTTTGTGCGAAGTGGCCATAAAATTCCTTTCAGATTACGTTGTCATTCCCACGAAAGTGGGAATCCAAATCTTGTAGATCCCCGCTTTCGCGGGGATGACTCTTTGAAAAAACTTTTCAAAGAGTCAATTACTCAGAGCTTCGGCGCCGGAAATAATCTCGATCAACTCCGTCGTGATCGCTGCCTGACGGGCACGGTTACGGCGAAGAATATATTTATCAATAAGTTCACCCGTATTCTCAGTGGCCTTGTCCATCGCTGTCATGCGCGAACCGTGCTCTCCGGCCGCATTCTCCAAAAGACAAAAATAAATTTTGAAATTCAGATATTTAGGGATCAAAAAACTGTAAAGCTCGGAAGCCTGCGGTTCAAAAAGATAATCAACATTGACCGCTCTTTGTTCGTCTTTTTTAAAAACGCTTGAATCAAACGGGATCAATTTTTCCATGACCGGTGTCTGTGACATTGGGCTATTAAAATGATTATAGGCGATGTATATTTCATCGTACTGCTTGCTGGCATAAGCGTGTGCCAGATCTTTGCCGATCATAACAGCATGCGCGAATACCGGCTTGGCCGTGACCTCTTCATAATTTTTATTGACCGACACCGTCTTTCGAAATGCCGTAAAGCCGCGCTTGCCACAAAAACTAAAATCAATGAACTTGTACACGGATTCGTTCTCTGCCATCCACGCACGCACGTAACGGATCAGGTTGTTATTAAACCCACCGCACAAACCCTTATCCGATGTCAGCAAAAGCACCAAGGCGTTTTGAATATTTTTGGGTTTGACAATAAGCGGATGCGTAGCATCCTGATTCGTCTTCCCCAACCTGTTCATAAGGCTTGTCAATTCCCTGGCATACACGAGCGCGCTCGACTGGGATTTATACGCGCGTTTAAATTTGCTCGCCGCGACCATTTTCATGGTCTTGGTCATTTTCTTCGTGTTCTTTAAACTGGTGATCTTTTTATTGTATTCTTTGATGCCGATCATATTGGGGTATAGGGTATAGGGTATAGGGTATAGGGCCTAAACCCTACCCCCTATACCCTAACCCCTCTTATTAAAATGCTTGTTTCACTTCCTTAATAATTTTTTCAAGCGCTGCTTTAATTTCATCCGTCATCTCAAGCTTCTTATTGAACATCTGCACGTAATCCTGATATTTTTTATCCAGAGCGTCCTGCAACGCTGATTCAAAATCACGCACTTTATTGACAGGGATATCATCCAAATGTCCGTTAACGCCCGCGTAAATAATAGAGACCTGCTTGACCACTGAAAGCGGCACATGGATCCCCTGCTTGATGATCTCCATCAAACGCTTGCCGCGGTCCAATTGTTTACGGGTCGCCGCGTCCAAGTCAGAAGCAAATTGCGAAAAAGCGGCAAGCTCACGGTATTGTGCCAGATCCAAACGCAACGACCCCGCTGTTTTTTTCATGGCTTTGACTTGAGCATCGCCGCCGACGCGGGAAACAGAAATCCCCGGGTTGATCGCCGGGCGCTGGCCCGCGTTAAATAAATCAGTCTCCAAAAATATCTGCCCGTCGGTAATAGAAATAACGTTGGTCGGAATATAAGCGGAAATATCCCCCGCCTGCGTTTCAATGATGGGCAAGGCCGTCAAGCTGCCCGCGCCTTTTTCATCACTCATTTTGGCCGCGCGCTCCAAAAGACGGCTGTGCAGATAAAAAATATCCCCCGGATATGCTTCACGGCCCGGCGGACGGCGCAGTAAAAGCGAAAGCTGACGGTAGGCTTGAGCCTGACGAGTTAAGTCATCATAAATGATAAGGGCGTGACGGCCGCTGTCACGGTAATACTCAGCCATGGCTGTTCCGGCATAAGGCGCTAAAAACTGCATGGATGCTGGGTCTGAGGCGGTTGCGGCCACGATCGTGGTATATTCCATAGCCCCAAATTTCCGTAATTTTTCATAAACCTGGACGACCGTCGAGCGTTTTTGGCCGATGGCCACATAAAAGCAGCGCACGCCGGCGCCTTTTTGATTGATGATCGTATCGACCGCGAGCGCGGTCTTGCCTGTCTTGCGGTCCCCGATAATAAGTTCGCGCTGGCCACGGCCGATGGGTGTAAGCGCGTCAATGACCTTGATCCCTGTCTGCATTGGCTCATGGACATTTTTGCGGTCGATAATTCCTGGCGCTTTAACTTCGATTTGACGAAATTCTTTGGAAACGATCGCAGGTTTTCCGTCAATGGCATTACCCAGCGCATCAACAATACGGCCGGCCAAGGCATCCCCGACGACAACGGAGGCGATCTTGCCGGTACGCTTGACCTCATCGCCTTCTTTGACCGTCGTGTCCTGGCCGAAAATAGCCACACCAACATTATCCTCTTCAAGGTTTAAAGCCATACCCATGACTCCGTTGCCGAACTCAACAAGCTCGCCGGACATGACGCGCGAAAGCCCGTGCACGCGCGCGATCCCGTCACCCACACTTAAAACAATGCCGGCTTCATAGGTTTCGATCTTGGCAGAAAAATTCGCCAGCTGCTGTTTCAAAATGGAAGAGATCTCTTCGGGTTTGATCGACATGGTTAACCTTCCTTAAATCGCCGTTATTACGCTTTTCTGAAATTTTTCTAATTGGGTTTTGAACGAACAGTCGTAGACTACATCATCCATATGGATCTTAAATCCGCCGATAAGCCCTTCGTCCATGATCACCCGGGGTTGAATGTCTTTGGCAAGACGTTCCTTTAATTTTTTAACCAGCGCATCCATCTGCTTCGGTTCAATGGCGCTGGCGGTCTTAACCACGACATTCGCGATATTTTTATAATTCAAATAAAGAGCATCAAACGCGGCAACGATCTCTCCAAGCATATTCAAACGCGCTTTCTCGATCAAAAATAAAAAAAATGTCAAAACCAAAGGATTAGCACGTTTTTCAAAAAGCGAACGAATGACCACAGCGCGTTCTTCTTTTTTAAAAATAGGATTACGCAAAAATATTCTCAAATCCGGTGATTGTTCCAGGCAGGCTTTGATCCCCTGCATATCAAGAGCGATTTTATCGACCACATTCTGTTCGCATGCCAATTCAAATAACGCCTGGGCATAACGCTTAGCTATTTTAGGATTATCCACGATCAAATTTCCTTAATATAGCTGTCCACTAATTTACGATTTTTATCCGTGTCCAAATTCTCTTTGAGGATCTTGGACGCAAGCGCGACCGCGATCCCGGCGCTCTCCCGGCGCAAAGAAACCTGGGCACGTTCTCTTTCGCCGGCGATCTCCTGATGAGCGGCGCTGATGATCTCCTGCGCCTCGTGCTTGGCCCTTTCTTCGATCGCGCGTGCCGTGTCATTGGCTTTTTGGCGTGAATCACCGACAATGCCTTGAGCCGCCTGGCGGGCTTCGCTTAAAATTTTCTCTCTGGAAGATTGGACGTCGGCCAACTGCTTCTGGATCTGATCCGCCTGCGTCACTGCTTCGCGGATCGTTTGTTCGCGTTTTTGAAGGGCCGCCAAGATCGGCTTCCACGCAAATTTCTGCAGCACCGCTAAAAGCGCAAAAAATGTCACCCATGTCAAAATGAGCATGGTCGCATCAGGACTAAAAATATCCTGTTTAACCTGCGGCTTCAACATAGCAACGGAAACTTGAATGTCTGTAAATTGAGGTTCCATAAACGAATTAGGCTTTTATCGCCAAAAAACATAATACTGCACAAAAAAGCGCAACCCCTTCAATCAGGGCGGCTCCAATAAGCATAACGGTTTGGATCTTATTGAAAGCTTCCGGTTGACGGGCAATACCATCAAGCGCCGCAGCCACGACCTTGCCGACACCGATCCCCGCGCCAATAGCCACAAGACCGGCGCCCAAAGCTCCTGATAATTGTCCTAAATGCAATGTTGATGGTTCCATAACGTTCCTTTCTTTAAAATAACCATTTCATCTACGCAAACAAAACCAGGGTTATTATATTCAGCCCCGTCTATTTGTAAAGCTAAAGCGCATCAATGCTCCGGATGGTGCATCTGGCCGATAAAGACAGCTGAGAGCAACGTAAAAATATATGCTTGTAAAAAAGCGACGAAAACTTCAAGGGCTGAAACCGCCACCGCCAACACGACCGCTGGCAATGCGTAAGCGCCCAGCATCACAACCAACCCCAAGAGGGACAGGATCACCATATGTCCGGCTAACATATTGGCAAAAAGACGAATCATTAAAGCGAATGATTTAATAAAAATACCGACCAATTCTAATGGAAAAATCAAAATCAGAATCGGCGCCGGAACGCCCGAAGGGATAAGCGCCTTAAAAAAACCAGCGATGCCATTCTTATACATGGCTCCCACCGTGATTAAGAAAAATGTAATAAACGCAAGCGCCCCGGTGACATTGATGTTGGCGGTTGCTGTCGCGAACATCGGGATCAATCCGATCAAATTAAGACTTAAGATAAAAAAGAAAAACGTACATAATAACGGAGTCAACTTCATACCGTCGTCTTTACCTAAAGAAGGGATCGCGATCTCGTCACGGATGAATTGGACAAAAGCTTCCAGTGCGTTCGTCATTCCTGTGGGAACGCGCTCGTTTTTTTTGTAGATGAAGCAAAACAAAAAGACAAGCAGGGCCGCGCACAAAATAACCATAACGGCATGAAGGCTTAATATCGGAGGCAAGTGGATGGGCGGCAAAAACGGGACGTGCCACTCGTTTGAGTTAAGCACGTGCTGCATAATGTAGTCATCGATCTTAAACAGCTCATGGGCTGACGCTTGGGTCATTATTATTTTTCAAAATGATCGGATTTAAGGAAAATAACGTTCACATAATAAACTATAAATCTAAAATAGGCAATACATGGCACTTCAGGGAGCCAGGCGCCCTACTCACCATAAAAGCAATGACTGCTATAAACCAGATCCGCGATCGCGCATCAACCGCCAAATTTCGTACCCACAATACACGAGGCCAAAAAATAAACCAACCAAAGTCCCCGTCCAAATATCTCCCAGCTTCTTCCCTATCAGGTACCCCAGCAACGAACAGCCCAGCATCCCCCCTATGATATTCCACGCCGATCCCAACAAAAACAGGAAAGATTTTGGATTTTGAGGCTTATCTTGTTTGTCACGCGGCATATCAACTGCTCTGTTGCGTCAGGCGCACAACCGTAAAAATGGCGACCGCAAGCGAAACGATCAAAAGCATACCGGCTGGCATGAAGCTTTGTGTCTTGATCAAACGGATCAAAAATACAACGGATAAGATCCCGGTCACGCACGAAAGAAATATGTACGCGCCGCGCGGGTTAATGGTCATAAGCCACACACCCAAAAACATCATCAGGCCCGAACCAAGGCCGGCGACCAATGAAACACCGCTCCCTTTCTTCCAGCCGAAATAAGCGCCAACAAACATAAACAAGGCATACGCGATGAAAACGATCTTGTCTGTCATAAAACCCTCCTGATGATTGATATCGCCGAACAGCGTGCGGGAAAAAAAGAATATTGAAAATAATGAAGCTTATGCTTCAGCGGGTTCAAAAAAATCAGAATCGTTACGACTCTGGATCTTTTTAAATTTTTCGTGAAATTCTTTGATCTTCTGCAGAATGATGGCTTCAACGTCCTGGACAGCAGCCTGCCGCTTGCGCATATTCTCGCCGACCACTTTGTCCAGATCATCGATGGTAAAAAGTACAACGCCCGGAATGGTAGACGTTTGAGGATCGATGTTGCGCGGCATAGAAATATCAATAAAAAGAAATTTGCGGAAATTGCGCTTGGCCATGATCGGTTCAAGCATGTTCTTATCAAGAATGTAATGCGGCGCACCCGCCGAACAAATACAAATATCCGCCTCGATCAGCGTGTCTTTGATATCCATGAAAGAAACGGGAATACCGGAAAATTTTTGAGCGAGATCCTCGGCTTTTTCGCCGGTACGGTTCATCAAGTAGATCTTTCCCGCGCCTTTATCGTGGATCTGGGCCAGAGCCAGCTCTCCCATTTTGCCGGCGCCGATGATCAGGATCGATTTGTCAGCCAGCGTCCCCAAATCTTGCTCAGCCATGTTGATGGCCGCCCAGCTAATCGATGAACCGCCGCAACTGATATCCGTTTCATTCTGCGCTTTTTTACCGGCGCGGATAGCAACATTGGTTAAAACATTGAAATATTTGGAAAGGATCGCCAGCTGGCGCGCACGCTCAACCGAAGTCTTAACCTGGCCCAGGATCTGCTTTTCTCCCAAAACCAGCGAATCCAAACCGGTTGTGACCTGCATCAAATGTTCAACAGCTTTGGCTTCGCTATAAATATAGAAATGCTTGCTGTAATCAGCGTCCACGGGGATCTTTTTGATCTTGCTGATCAAAGGAACAATAAAACTCATATCCGAAGAAGAATCGATCCGTTTAATATAAACTTCAATACGGTTGCAGGTGGAAAGCACAAACGTTTCTGCCACAGCCGGGTTGGCTTTAAGCTCGCTTAATAAAAGATCCTGCTGGAGAGGATTAAGATAAAACTTCTCCCGGATCTCGATAGGTGCGGTTTTGTGATTAATGCCGATGATATACATATTAATGAGAGTTCAGAGTTAAGAGTTAAGGCAACCTCTAAAAATTGACTTCAAGGGATCTTAAAATTTTCCAAGCTCGTCAATATTGAAATCTCGTTATCTGACTAAAAGTGAATTATTAAAGGTTCCCTTAAGAGTTCAGAGTTAAAAGTTTGAAGGCTTACTGAACTCTTAACTCTGAACTCTGATAACTTAAATTACGTGGAATATATCAAAAACAACTCTATTAATCAATCAATTCCTTAAGTTTCACACCCTGCTGATGTTTTTATTCGTTTCTCCCTAAAATTTTAACCGCCTGCTTGTATTCCTCGAGATCATTGATGTTATCCAATGCTTTAGGATCGCTGGGCTCAAGAAGATGCGCGTTGGACCTGATCAAAACTTTGCGTGGGCAATGAATGCCTTCCTTAAAAAACTTGAGCACATCCTTGTAATGTCCCGCTTCCCAGAGGGCACACAACGGTTCAGGCAACCCGTCGTGGCTGCTTTTATAGGCAGTAGCGATCTTTTGCGGGTCACGATCTTTAAGAAGTTGCTTGATGGCCTTTTGATTCACGAACGGCAAGTCGCAAGCCAGCACGAACCAAGACACATCAGGATATTTTTTCATAGCTGATAAGATCCCACCCAGCGGGCCTTTGCCTTCCAATTCCGGCTCATCATGCAATTGGTGAAATTTTTTATGCGCCTCAATATTGGATTGATCCCGACGGTTGGAAAGAAAGACCTTTGCGCAAACCAATGACAACAACTCAAAGGCAACATCGACCTGCGGTTTGCCATGATACGCGATGACCGACTTATCTTGACCCATGCGGCTGCTTTTCCCGCCGGCAAGGACCAAACCGTAAATTTGTTTATTTTGTACAGACATTGAAAAACCTCACCAGGAATAAAACGGCGCCACAAAACCTTTGGGGAATTGCCTGCGGCCAGCTTCCAGTTCGATAAAGCCATCTGCCTGCGATAACGATGCGTAATCGCCGGAACCGCCGATGGCAACCGGCGTTGCCACAAGCATCCCGCTCATCGAAAACCGTGCAGTGACAGGCGCAAAATACGTCAAATGCGTATTAACAAAAAAGTCCTCTGCCAAAACCGCGTATTGAACATGATACGGCAGCCCGGCGGCCTTCTTCAAATACGGGACGACGTAACGGTACGCGCACACTTGCGTTGAAACAGGATTGCCTGGAAGCGCAAAAACCGCTTTTCCCTTTTTATTTTTTCCTTTTCCAAACCAAAAAGGCTTACCCGGCTTTTGCGCGACCTTGTGAAACAGAACCTCAACACCCAATTCCTTTAAAACCTGCGGAACGTAATCAAACTCCCCCATCGACACACCGCCGCTTAAAACCAAAATATCAAACTTAACGAGGATCTTTTTGATCTCGCGCAGCAAAAGTTTTTTGTCATCTTTAAAATGGAACATCTGGACTTCACATAAGCCCGTCTGGCGCAAGGTTGCGTCCAGCGCGTAAAAATTGGATTTGCGGATGTGGTAAGGCTGAATATTTTTACGGCTGATATCAACGAGCTCATCACCCGTCGAAATAACAGCAATCTTGGGTTTAATCGTGACTTTGATCTTTGATTGACCGAAAGATGCAACTGTCGCGATCCTCGGCGGCAAAAGATGACATCCCTGCCTTAAAAGCACCGCGCCCTTTTTGTGATCCGCGCCTCGGTAACGAATGTTCTGGCCTTGCCGGACTTCCACTGAATCAGCAATGACAGCAATTTTATTCTCGAGCTTAACGTTTTCAATCGGAACAACGCAATCGCCACCTGACGGAACAACCGCACCGGTCATGATCTGCGCGCAACCGTTGATATTTTTAAGTTTCAAGCCTTTTTGGCCGGCGGGGGCAACGCCTTCGACAACGAACCTCCGATGACCACTACGCCAGCTTCCAAAACTGATCGCGATCCCGTCCATCGTGGACTTGTTAAACGCCGGCTGATCGCGGTCAGTCTTGATATCCTCGCGCAATACACGGCCGTAAGCATTTTCTAATGAAACAATACTGGAAGGAAAAAGTTTAACTTGATCGAAAATGATTTTTTCAGCTTCGGAAACGGAAATCATGCTAACGCTTTTTAATTATGAAAACCACGATACTTACAAATACAATCTCACAAACAACATAAACCGCAAGCGCGGCCGCAATCCCTGATGTGAATCCATACGAATGAAGACCGATATTTAATAAATTAACACCAAACCAAGCCCACATGACAACGATCATGCCCAGAACAGCGCCGACGGCAAGGCCGATCGGACCTATGATCCTGGCGATCTTGGCGTGAAACAATAATGCCGTCCATATCACGATCATCAAGGCACCATTCTCTTTGGGATCCCAGCCCCAAAAACGCCCCCAGGATTGATCTGCCCAGATCCCGCCAAGATTTGTACCCAAGAATGTCAACGCCAAAGCAAGCCCAAGCATCCCAATCAATGTTTTATGAGTTGAATCAAGGACCTTGGCATCATTGTTCTTAAAGATTGCCTGAAGCAAATAAACGTGCCCGAGAATTCCGGCCGCACAGGCACTGCCGTAGCCAACGGTGATGGAAATAACGTGCGTGCTCAGCCAAAAATTGGAATTTAAGACCGCAACGAGCATTTTTAAAGTGTCGCCTTCCGCGCTGTATTTGGACGCGATCATCAAAAGCGCAAACCCTCCGACGCTCGCGGTCACGATCCCCAGCCAGTTACGGTTAAAAAATTCGATCAAAAGCCCCAGCAAAACCACCACAAACCCGACGAAGATAAACGTTTCATAAAGATTGGTGACCGGCGGGCGATTAAGGATCGCAATGCGCATCAAGAGCGCAACAGCATGCGGCACAAATCCGGCGATCACAAAACCAAAACCTAACTTGTGCCACAACGATCTCTCTGTCATGCCCGCGGAAGCGGGCATCCCCTGGATTCCCGCTTTCGCGGGAATGACATTAAAATTAATAAGCGAACATAAAAAGAAAACAAACGCAAAAAAATAAAACATTTTAGAATATAAAAAGAAATCGCCTTTGTTGTAAAGAAGTTCCAGATCTAGTTTGCTGATCGTTTCATCCGGATGATCACCGAGGCGGGGTTTAATAGAGTTCAAATACAACCGGGCGTTCATATCAAACTGGATCTGCTCCCCATTCCAATAAGAAACAACCATATTGCGCAAATCATTGACCTCGTTGCGCACATCATCACTTTGGAACCCCTGTCCGATGGCATCCCAAGGGCTTAACCACGTTGAGGCCGCATCCCCCATCGGCAAGATCTGAAACGGGAGATCTTTATAAGTTTGCGACCAATGGAAAAGATTAGATAAGACTCCGATGATCGCTTTTTCTTCTAGCGTCCACTGCGCCGACGGTTTGTTTTGTACTTTATCCATAACCTGACGGACAGAATCAGCCACTAAGGCAATATCCAGAAAACTAAATTGCGTCTCACCTTTGGGAAGGCCTAAGCGAGCCACCGCATTCTCATCTTTGATGGAAAAATCGTCAGCGGAAAAAACAAACCCAAAGGCATGGGATAAATCCATATAAAGCTGGAGATTAACGAACACCCGGATCAACTCATTGTCGGTGACATCCCTTTCCTTCTCAGGGATCTGCGAAGCAGCCCTGGCAAGATCAGATAATTTCTCGACTTTTTTTTCTAATTGAGCAAAGCTATATCGACGATGCTTTTCTACGGTAAGCCCGAGTTCCGTCGGGATCTGGGGATTATTGATCAAAAAAACTTTGTCGTTCCTGGTCGTATCTGAAGCGAATAATAACTGAGCCAGCCACTCAATCGCCGGCTTGCGTTCAAACGTTTGCCGACCGCAAAACTGCAGCAATATATTACGGGCATAGGTATCGAGCGGTTTGACCCTGCCGCTTTCCAAAAGAGGCAAGCGTTTTAATGATTCAAAAGACTTCACCTTCTGTGGCGTCATGGTCTGGCCGTTCAAAGGACAGATCGCCTGCGCCCAGGCTGTGGTTACAATCAGCAACACAAATATCAGGGATAATGCCGGCCGTCTCATCCTTTAACAGCCTTTCTTTTTAATCGCGACGCAAATGCCATGATCAAAAAATGCAAAGCCAAACCGACGAACGTCAGCAAACTGGCAATGTACGGCAAAAGCCGGCCCAAATTTTTGACAACGGCTAATGTGGAATATTCATTCCCCAAAGAATCAACAGTGTAAGAGGATTGGTAGATGGCATAATCCCTATAAAGAAACGGATTGTTCATCGAGATCACAACTTCGCGGGTAACACCGTCACGGATGATCTTCACCGTGCTTTCATAACTTTTGGCGGTCTGGGTGCCGGGATGGAACTGCGCCCGGAAATCCACGAGCTCGATCGTAAAAGGAAGCTCATATTTTTTATGACGAAGACTGAAGAAATACGTTTGATCACCAATTTTAGCTGAAGTTGGCTTAGAATCGGCACCGTACAAAAGAACAGACGTAGGCTTCTGTCCCGGGACCATCACCTCAAAAACCCCTCCGGCAATATTTTGTTCACGCTCCTTAAGAAGATCGCGCCCTTCAAGAAAACGGATCCCGGAAGAATTAAGGACGTCCCTGCCTGAAGCCTTGCCCATTTCTCCCGTATAAGCATGGGCGTTGAGATAAAATTGTTTAACAGCAACAGAAAATGCGCCAAGCTCAAAACTGATAGTTTTTCCAGAACGGAAATCAACGGTATCATAAGCGGTCACCTTGCGCTTATTTCCCCTGTCCTCCCATACCGCTAATTCCCATTCATTATACGACGAGGAAAGATTCGTCCCTTCCTGTTCCATCAAATGAACGTTGGATTCGACCGACACACGAAATATGACAAAAGCAGCTGTAAAGTACAATAAAAGGCCGAAATGAATGATCAGAATACCAATATATCGCGGTTTAAAATAATGGACAAACCTCGTTAAAGTAACGCACATAAGATTGATAAATAAAACCCACAACACCAGCTGTGCGCCGGGGAAAGGAATAAAACCGAAGACCGGAAAAAAGAAAGAACTAAAATACCTGGCCTGGGCCGCGTAAAGCCCGGTATTTACCTGAGCCACCGTGCCCCAGAACGTCAGGACAAAAAGCAGGAACAAGCAGGCAACGGCGATCTTAACCGATGAACAAAACTTGATCACGGGATATTTGCTGATACGTTCGATGAACTTCATTTATTATGGACCGACTGAGTTAATGTTTTAAACGCTTCTTGATTGTTCGTGACCGCTTCGGTGGTGCCTGTCATCTTGACGAACACGGTCGCGCCCCCGAGATCCATCATGGCCGCCGCCATACTTTTGCCGGACGGATCCTGCCCTTTTTGAAGTTTAGTGAAATCGAAAATCCTCGCATCCACCCCGCTCTGAGTCTTAACGGTTGCGGCATCTTCGATAAATTTTGCGAGCTCTTGCGCGTCAACATCAAGGTTGATCTGATTGGCCCAACGGTTCAAATTCGATTCCACCCCGCCGGCCATTCCCCCCAATGAGACAATCGAAACATCGATCTCATCCGGATGCCCGACGAGTTTAAAGGACGCCACGCGCATACCGCTGCCCGGTACTTCCTCCCAACCGGTAGGCACTTCCCACGCTAAAGAGCTATCCTGTGACATAGATTTCTTCATCATAGGAATATCTAACCCTAAACCCGCGTGCGGATCTTCACCCATAAATGGAGCGTTGGGCATGGCGGGTTCAATGACAATTTCCTGATAATGATACTCCTGCGCTTTTTTTTCGCAACCGGACATAGAAAATAAAGACATCAAAACCACAACAAAACATAAAAATTGAAACATAAATATTCCTTTCTAAGAATTTAAGTTGTCATCATATCAAAGGGATTCTAAATAGGCAACGGTAATCACGCCAGAGGACTATTATTCCGGACATTAAATATTTAAACGCTCAACAACATTTTTAGCATTGGCAACGCAATCATTCATCGAAACCCCGTTCCAATAGTTAGCCGTCAAATGCAAATGCGGAAAAGCTGCCAATCCGGATGCGATGCGTTTTTTAAGAACAGGATACTGTGTTTCGTATTGCGGGATTGCTTTGGCATAGGAAACAAAAAAATGTTCGGCCGGCGGCATAAACCCGTCAAAACGTTTTTCCACTTCCTGACGGGCCAATTGCAGCAAATCATCTTTGGATTTTTTGATGTATTCAGGATAACGGCTACCACCGATCATGACACGGATCAAAACCTTGTCCGCACTGGCACGCCCTTCATAAACCTGGCTTTCGATCAAGACCCCTAAAATCGGAGTTTCTTCACTGGACGGGATCAAGTACCCGAATCCTTGAGGAAGTTTTTTGAAAACAGACCGTTCATAGACGAGCCCGAAAACAGCGATCGGTGCGTAATCAATGCTGCATAAAGCTTGCCCCAAGTCCGCATTTAGTGTTCCCAGCAACTCACCTGCCACATACGCCGGCGCTGCCAGAAAAAGCTCATCCGCCGCGTATTTATCGTTGGATGTAACGACGACAAAACCTTCCCCTGCCCTCAAAACACTTTTGACCTCTTCACCCGTTTGAATGGCATCATGATATTTCTCGGCCAATACGCCAACAAGTTGTCCCATCCCCGAACGAAACGATTTTAACCCAGCCTTTAATTTATGTTTTCCTCTCGAACGGATCATTCCGATCATCACTGATCCGTACTTTTGTTCCCATGCATAAAGTTTCGGGAAGGCTGCACGCACGCTTAAAAAATCGCTATCCCCGCCATAGATGCCGCTGACCATCGGATCCGTAAAATACCGCGCAACAGCCGAACCAAAACGCCGGCAGGCAAAATCAAAAACCGTTTCATTCTCCTCTTCGCCTTTAAAAATAAAAGGCTCTGCAAAGACGCGCAGTTTCTCAAGGAACCTCATGGGCTTGAAACCGAACAACGCTGCCGGGCTCATCGGAAATTGATGAAGCTTGCCATCAACAAGGACAAAACGTTTTTTAGCGCTTTCATTGGCGGAAATAACCTGCGCATCCAATCCCAAATCATGAATAAGTTCAAGCGTAGCGTCTTGATTGGCCAAAAATCCGTTAGGACCGCTTTCAAACAGACAGCCGTCACGGATGGTGGTCGCGATCGTACCGCCGATACCGGCATTTTTTTCTAAAAGCCTGATGCGGACGTCGGAACGTCCCGCGTACTTTTTCTTCAAAAAATGAAGGACGCTGAGACCGCTGATCCCGCCGCCGATGATGACAATGTTTTTATTCATGTTAGCTTGTCATCCCCGCGAAAGCGGGGATCTATATGGATTCCCGCTTGCGCGGGAATGACATACATTAAGTCCACTTAAACTTTCTCACTTCCTCAACAACTAACCGTACCTTCTCAACCTCAATATCAGGCAAGATGCCATGATTCAAATTAAAAATATATTTTTTATGATGCTTGCGCGCGGCTGTCAAAAGCTTTCGCACTTCCTGGCGCAAGGTTGTGTCATCCCCATACAACAAACCATTATACAAATTGCCCTGAACGCCTTTTTTAGTTTTGTTCAAGATCGTGTTATTACCGATCGTAACCGTTTCACAAACAGAAAGGACTTGAGCGCCTGAACGCTCCATACACTTAAGAAGATGCGAACAGTTCTTCAGGTAAAAGATCGATGGAAGATCTACTTTTCTAAAAATCTCTTGAACATACGGCAGAACAAATTGTTCGTAATCCTTTTCACGCCAAACTCCTCCCCAACTGTCGAACAATTGAAACACCTTGATACCCGCGTCCTTTTGCAGATTCAAATACGTTATTGTGTTGCGCGTGATCACCTTCATAAGAGTATGGAATGCTTGAGGATTCTCGATCGCAAAACGAACTGCCGAGGAGAAACCCAATGCACCCCTACCCTTGATCAGATAGCTCGCCACAGTGAAAGGCGCTCCGGCAAAACCAATGAGCGGAATATCACCAGGCAATTCTCGATTGATGATTTGAATTGTCTTCCCGATATAAGCCAGATCACCGAAATCCCCAACGCGTTTAATATCTTTTGCGGATTCGATAGGATTTCCAACGACTGGCCCCTTGCCATCGACAAAATCAATCTTAAACCCCATGGCTGAAGGCAACGTAAGAATATCGGCAAAAAGGATCGCGGCATCAACTTTTAAGATCTCAACCGGAAGAAGTGTAATGCGTGCAGCGATCTCTGGAGTGCGAAACATTTCCTTGAGCGTCAGGATCTTCTTGATCGTCTGATATTCAGGCAAAAAGCGCCCGGCCTGGCGCATGAGCCAGACGGGTACTCTGCGGTTGTTTCCCTTAAAAGCTTGAAGCAGTTGTGAGTTATTCATCGATGGGTAATTTCCACTTCGAGAGGTAAGAGGTATAGCCGAGTAATAGCGGGGTAGAGGTAAAGAGGTAAGAAAGATTTTTACCTCTCTACCTCTGATACGCTAGAACGTTGCTATACCTCTTACCTCTTAACTAAACTGTCCTCGAAAATCTGCGGACCGTCCCGCTCTTTTGCAAATACGCGTCGAATCCCATACATACATTGCGGATAAATAATTGGCCTAGATCAGTCACTTCAATCATCGGTCCATCTTCTTGAATAAGTTGGTCCTCAATACAATACGTGATATGGCCGCGTTCGACAACGAAATAATCATCAAAATCTTTGCCAAAAAGATTTTTAAATTGTTTTTTATCGACGCGAAACTGGCACATCAACTGCAAAATGACCCAGCGCCGGATACGGTCATCCTCAGTCAACTCCTTGCCCCGCTCAACCGGCAGGCGTCCTTCACCTAGCGCTTTGTAATATTCGGGCAGAACTTTGCTACTCTGAATAAAAGTGTTTTCCAAAAAACCAATAGCTGAAACCCCGAAGCCGATGTATTCATCCGCGGGCTTGACCGTATAGCCCATAAAGTTGCGGTAAAGTTTGCGTTCGTTGAACGCTTTGGCCATTTCATCGTCTTTGAGGGCGAAGTGGTCCATGGCGATCGCCTGATAATCATTATCTAAAAATTTCTGGCGGGCGAGAAGAAAAATATCCAGCTTAGCGTCGTTGTTAGGAAAATCATCGGCTACAAGTTTGGTCTGGTGCTTTTGCAGCCATGGGACATAGGCAAAACTGTAGAGCGCGATGCGATCCGGTCTTAAACCGATCACTTGATCGACGGTCTTTTGAAACGTCTCGCGTGTCTGGTGCGGCAGGCCGTAGATAAGGTCAAAATTAATGGAGTGGAATTTAAGTTCGCGGCAGCAATCCGTCACTTCCTTAACAAGCCCGAACGGCTGATGGCGGTTAACAGCGTCTATCACTTTGTCGTCAAAATCCTGAACCCCCATGGACACGCGGTTAAATCCAAGCCCGCGCAGCGCTTTAAGTTTGGACGGTGTGACGGTACGCGGATCAACCTCGATCGCGATCTCTCCGGTCAAATCCACGTCGAAAGAATCGCAGATCTTCTTAAACAAACGCTCCATCTGATCTTCCGATAAGAACGTCGGCGTCCCTCCTCCCCAGTGAAGCTGTTTAACAGTACGTCGGCGGCCGATCGCCTGCGCGACCAGTTCGATCTCTTTAAAAAGATGTTCCAAATATTCTTCGCCGTATTTCTCATCTTTGCTGCGGATGACTTTCATGCAGGCGCAAAAATAGCAGAGCTGCTCGCAGAACGGGATATGGATATAAACGGAAAGGGTTTTGCTGGAGCGGCCGAAATCTTTTAATTTATCCTTGTAAATGGCCGCATCAACGCCGGATGACCATTCCGGTGCTGTCGGATAACTCGTGTAGCGCGGGCCTTGCACGTCGTATTTTAAAATAGTGGATTTATCGATTGTGGGCGTCATGGCGTTGATATTGGAAGACAGAAAATAGAAGATGGAGAATAGATTGTTTCGTTGGGATAGAACGCTTGGATTGGATACGATTGGGAAACCACCGTCTATTATCCATTTTCAATCTTCTATTTTCTAACTTCTATCTTCTATTTTCTATCTTCTCTGATAATCGTTCAATTCTACCGACAGAAGAGCACCTTGTCCAGTGGGATATCAGCCGACGGACTATTCCGGATTCTTAAGGCGGGCGCGTCGGTATTCGCGATTTAAACGCGCGATGTTTGAAACGCTGATCTCTTTCGGGCAGGCAGCTTCACATTCGTACTCGTTGGAACAATTACCGAAGCCTTCTTGGTCCATCTGGGATACCATGTTCAAAGCGCGGCGCTGGGCCTCGATCTGACCTTGCGGCAAAAGCGCCAAATGGGAAACCTTGGCGCCGACAAAAAGCATGGCCGCCCCGTTCGGGCAAGCAGCAACGCACGCCCCGCAGCCGATGCACTGGGCAGCATCCATGGACATTTCAGAATTTTCTTTGGCAACCGGGATAATATTGGCTTCCGGCGCTGAACCGGTCTTGACCGATACGAAACCGCCGGCCTGCATAATGCGGTCAAATGACGAACGGTCAACGACGAGATCCTTGATGACCGGGAATACTTTGGCACGCCACGGTTCGATGACCAGCGTCTGGCCATCGCCGAAATTGCGCATGTGAAGCTGGCAAAGCGTTGTCCCCTCTTGAGGACCGTGTGCCTGGCCGTTGACCATTGCGCCGCACGCGCCGCAAATGCCTTCGCGGCAATCATGATCGAACGCGATCGGGTCTTTGCCCTCTTTGGCAAGTTTCTCGTTGACCACGTCGAGCATTTCCAAAAAAGACATATTGGTGTCAACGTCCTTGGCCTTATAAGTTTCGAATCGGCCTTTGGGCTCACCGCATTTTTGGCGCCAAACTTTTAGAATGATGTTGATTTTTTTACTCATAGAACGATATTAAACAATAAAAAATTTTAAGGGCATGTGCTTGTTCCATTAGTACAATCCGGATTTGTTGGGGAAAGATCCGGCTCAAAAATCGTTATCCAATACTTACCCGGTGCTGTACCACGGTAAGCATAACAAGAAAAATGTAAAGGATCGGTGCTTGTGCACAAATATTCAAATCCGTCCGCCACAATATTTAAATTTAAATTAGTATTAATAGCCGTCAAATCCTGCCAAGGATTTGGAAAACCAGGCCAATATTTTCCGTATCTTGCTTTATATACCTGATTAGCACTGTATATCAGTGTTAAATTTCCTTCTGCAATCTTTCTATAGTTTCTCTCGACAGCTTTATCATAATTCGGAATAGCAAATGCTGCGATAATACCGATGACGCTAACCACTATCATCAATTCCATTAAAGTAAAAGCCCTGTTATTCCAACACGAATTTTTCATTATTGATAGCTTCGCTGCGCCAAATGAACTTCCTCAAACTTCAATTCTTCTTTGTGCAAATTCGGCGCTTTACCGACACCGGTATATTCCCAAGCCGCGACATACTTAAATTTCTCATCATCGCGCAACGCCTCGCCTTCCGGCGTCTGGAATTCTTCCCGAAAATGCCCACCGCAGGATTCCCTTCGGTTGAGCGCGTCGGTGATCATAAGCTCGCCAAACTCCAGAAAATCAGCCACACGCCCGGCACGTTCGAGCGTTTGATTGAGCTCACCTTCGGAACCGCGGACAGTGACGTTCTGCCAAAATTCATCACGGATAGATGGGATCTGTTTGAGCGCTTCCTGCAAACCGGATTCATTACGGGCCATTCCGCATTTTTCCCACAAAAGTTTTCCTAATTGACGGTGAAAATCATCCACCGTGCGTTTACCTTTGACCGAAAGCAAATACTTGAGCTTTTCATCGGCGTGATGATAGGCTTCTTTAAAATCCGCTTGTTCGGTTAAATTTTTGTCCATGGGTTTACCTTTGGCTAAATAATCACCGATCGTGTACGGCAGCACAAAATATCCGTCGGCCAAACCCTGCATCAAAGCGCTTGCCCCCAAACGATTGGCGCCGTGGTCAGAAAAATTTGCTTCCCCGATCACAAAAAGCCCTGGTAAATTGCTCATCAAATTGTAATCCACCCACAAACCGCCCATGGTGTAATGCACTGCCGGATAAATCATCATGGGTGTTTGATAAGGATCGCCGTCAGTAATTTTCTTATACATGTCAAAAAGATTGCCGTAACGTTCCTGAATGACCTTCTGGCCCAAACGTTTGATCGCGTCCGCAAAATCCAGATAAACAGCCTGACCAGTTGATCCGACGCCTTTACCGACATCGCATTGTTCCTTGGCATTGCGCGAGGCAATGTCGCGCGGAACTAAATTTCCAAAACTGGGATATTTTCGTTCGAGAAAATAATCGCGCTCGTCTTCAGAAATCTCGTTCGGCTTGCGTTTGTCGCCTTTATTCTTGGGAACCCAAACGCGGCCGTCGTTACGAAGGCTTTCGCTCATCAAAGTGAGTTTCGATTGATAATCACCGTGGACAGGAATGCACGTCGGATGGATCTGTGTGTAACAAGGGTTTGCAAAAAAAGCACCTTTCTTATGCGCACGCCAGATCGCTGTCACGTTCGATCCTTTGGCATTCGTCGAAAGATAAAATGCGTTCCCGTAACCGCCGGTGGCCAAGACCACGGCATCGCCCGCATAAGATTCCAATTTTCCCGTCACAAGATCGCGGACAATAATACCTTTGGCGACACCATTGACTACAACGAGATCAAGCATTTCCGTACGCGGATGCATCTCAACGTTGCCGCGCCCTGTTTCTTTCATAAGCGCGCTGTAAGCTCCCAATAAAAGCTGCTGCCCCGTTTGGCCACGGGCATAAAAAGTTCGGGAAACCTGGGCACCGCCGAAGGAACGGTTGTCCAAATGACCGGAATATTCGCGCGCGAACGGAACGCCCTGCGCTACGCATTGATCGATGATAGAATTGGAAACCTCGGCCAAACGATAAACATTGGCTTCGCGTGAACGAAAATCTCCACCTTTGATCGTGTCATAAAATAACCGCTGTATGCTGTCGCCGTCATTCGGATAATTTTTAGCGGCATTGATCCCTCCCTGCGCGGCAATGCTGTGCGCCCGTCGGGGGGAATCCTGAAAACAAAATACTTTAACTTTGTATCCCATCTCGGAAAGCGATGCGGCTGCCGACGCGCCGGCAAGACCGGTCCCCACCACAAGAACGGTGTACTTGCGCTTATTGGCAGGATTGACCAATTTCAAGTTGAACTTGTGATTGGTCCATTTGTCTTTGAGAGGCCCGTTGGGAATGCTGGAGTTAATCATATAAAAACCTTAGGGTCAGAAGTCCGCAGTCAGAGGTCAGAAGGATTTGATCCGGTTACATCGGACTTCGGACATCTGACTTCTGACTGGCTATTATCCCCGCATCAACACATACACCGGTATTGAACTAAAGCCAAAGGCAATGAAAAATCCAAAATAATTGCTGATCTTTTTGACCAGCGGCGTGTATTTCGGATGGTTAAACCCGAACGTCTGCATAAAACTCTGAACACCGTGCGCCAGATGAAACCCCACGCAAAACATCGCCAAAATATAAAGTACGCTATGAAGAGGGTTTAAAAAAGAATTATAAACGACACCATATACTCCCATGTGTTGACCATCAAGAACGGCGCGTGCGCCATTATGATCGCTAAAAGTAAAATCTATCAGATGCCAGATCACAAAGGCAAAAATAAAAAAGCCGGTGTAGACCTTCAGGCGCGTTGCCCATGAGCGTTCCCCGCGGGAATTGGCGATGGCGTAACGCGACACTCCGGCGGCCTTGATATTCTCAAGAACAACCAGCACGGTCACAAAGACATGGACCAAAAACACCAGCAAAAGCGCCATTTCAATAACAAAAACGATCGGCCTTAAACTGGCGAGCGTTGCAGCATAGCCATTAAATACCTCGGGTCCCAGAAACATTAGAAGGTTGCCGAACAGATGCCCGATGACAAAAAGAATAAGAAGCAGACCGGTCACTGCCGCGATTTGTTTTTTTCCTATGGAGGATTTGAAAAATGCCAGACACATAAAATAATTTTATTTCAAAAAATCGTTAATGTCATTGTGGGGAGGCTTGAGGTCAATTGTATGCCGACGAAGCAATCCCTTGATTTTGCGATTGCTTCGCCCTGCGGGGCTCCCCGGCCTGCCACCTGGCCGCAGCCGGGGCAGACGCAATGACTATAGTAATTTTTATTCTAACGTCATGCCCATTGATGTCAAGGATGCTCCATGAAATTTTCGTTCTTTAACGCCTCTTTTAACCGCCTCACAAACTCAGGATTTGGTGTTATGCCCAACGCTCTGGCCTTCTGGACATCCTCACGGCTCTGCAAAAACCGGCCCAATTGATACAACGCAACCGCCCGGTTCATGTACGCCTCTCCAAAATCCGGCTTGAAACCAAGCGCGCGGTCGTAATCCTCGATCGCGAGCGCATACTCTCCCTTCTCCAAATAAAGATTCCCCCGATTATTGTATGCGTAAAAATAATCGAGTTGCGCTGCGATCGCCCGGAAATAATCCACAATCGCTTCTTCATTGTGCCCATTTTTTTGATGAATGTAAGCGCGATTGTTATAGGTCTCCGCGTTTTTGGGGTCGATTGCGATCGCAGCGTTAAAATCTTTGAGCGCTTCATCCAGCATTCCTTTTCGACGGTAAATGTACCCGCGCGCGCTGTAAGCCTCGGCATTTTTAGGTTCCAGCTCAATGGTCTGGGTATAATCGGCCAAAGCCGAATCATAATCACCTTTCATTTTATAGACGTTCCCGCGGTTATACCAGGCTTCCGGATAATCCAGCCTCAAGGCAACCGCGCGGTTAAAATCACTCAACGCCATATCTAAAAAACCAATTTTCTTGAATGCAACCCCACGGTTATTAAACGGGCGCGCCTTGTATGGCGATTTATCAATCGCGTCTCCCCAAAGTTTAATATCATTTTCCCAAACAAAATTCCTTTGGAACGTTAAAACCGAGAATGCCGTTACGAGGACGCACAAAAGAGCCAACCCCACCCTAAAATTTCGTTGATCAACGATCTCCTGCAGCAAAACGCTTAAACCCAGGCTCAATCCCGCCATCGGCAGGTACATCCGGTGCTCGACGATGACATCAGCGCTCGTTACCAACGATTCCACCGAAACTGCAAGAAAAAACCAAACAACGCTGAAGGTAACCAAAGGACACCGCCGAACAAGGGCAACGCCTGCGCCCAAAATCCCGATGAGCAGCGCAGCGGAAGCAGCCCATGGAAAGACACCGGACTGCCGGGCCAACGGATAATCGTAGTCGATGTTCTGGCCGATCGGCCATACAAACAACCGCAGGTACGTACGCAAAACATTGACCTGCGTCAGAAGATAATCTTTCCGATCCATCACTTCCCCGGAAACGCCGTGCATGGCATCATGCGGTTTCATAATGGCCAAGGTCAAATCAGGCGTCCGCTGCAACATGATTGGGATAACGGACAGCAAGATCAAGAACGGCAAAACCCAGATCCATTGCCTTTTCTCCGGCTTCAGCCAACGGATCAATAAAAATTCAAGCACAAGGATCATCAGCGGCAGCGTAAAAGAAATTTCCTTGCTGAACATCGCAAAAAGGCATGCTGATAAAGCCACTCCCAGATGCCATCGGGAATTCTGCATCCGCGCTTGAAAGTAAAAAAGAAGCGCCGCAAGATAAAAAAATACCGCGAGCAGCGTCGAACGCTGCCAAATGTAATTGACCGCCTGCGTTTGCAAAGGGTGGGCTAAAAAGATCAATGCCCCAGACAATGCAGCCCAGACGTTCAAGGCCTCATTGTTTTTTGGGGAACGGCCGAAAAGGCTCAAAAGCCGCAGAACAAAAACGTAAACCAAAACCGAGTTACAAACATGCAGCCAGATATTAAAAAAATGATAACCAAAAACATCCAGCCCGCTGTACGCGTAATTGAGCGCGAACGTCCAGCCCGCCACGGCGCGCGTGTTAAATGCGTCCCAAATGCCCTGAATGTCCCACAGTTTTCTAATGGCCGGATTATTGACGATGGCAGCAAGATCGTCAAAATGAAATGTTGAATGAAAGGTGTTTGAATAGATCAAAAACCCAAGCGCGCACAAAACAAAAACCGCCCACATGTGGCGGCGGTCTGTTGGCGGCGCGCTCTTTGGAATAACAGCGGCAGGCGCCGCACGATTTTTATTTTCCTTTCTACGGCGATGCACTGTTCATCATCCCCTCTAATAACCGAATGTTATTCTTGGCAGCTTCATATTGAGGATCTATACGCAGAACCTTCTTCAGGTCTGCCATCGCCCCCTGGTAGTCACCAAGGCTTTTATAAACTGTGGCCCGGTTCATATAGCCCGCCTGATAATCGGGGTTTAAGGCAATGGCCTTGTTGTAATCATCCAATGCCTGTTTCGGTTGGCCTAAAAGCCAATAGGCATACCCGCGGTTATTGTACGCAATTGCCGCCTCGTCAGGAAGAACTTCAATCGCTTTGGTAAAATCAGCGACCGCGTCCGTATACCTGCCCAAATAAAACAACGCCAACCCCCGATTACTATAGGGCTTGTTATATTGGGGATTTAATTCAACCGCCCGCTGATAATTTTTGAAAGCATTCAGGTAGTCCTTACGATTTAAAAAATAATTCCCCAATTGATTATAGGCAACCGCGCTCGGGTGTTCTTCAATCACATTTGACCAAAGAAGCTTTTCATCACCCCAACGCTTGGCCTGCGCATACGTAAGCATGCCTAACGTAAAAAATATGATCGCAACAGACCCTAAAATAAAACGCCGGAATTCCCGTCTTTTCTCTCCCCAAACCCCAAGCGCCCGATCGACGATAAGCCCCACCAAAATACAGATTCCCAAACTCGGCAGGTACATAAACCGGTCAGCCACGAACGTCAGATCCTGCTTGTTGTCAAAACGCAGCAAAAAAAAGATCGACAGGAAAAAATAGACTGCCGCAAAGATCAAAAACCTGTGCTGCCTTAGCCGGGCCAGGATAAAAAGAAGAATCAGCACAAACCCGACGGCCGATACAAACGCGGGATTGGCCATCGCAACAGGCTGCGGCAATTGATAAAGCACCAAAAGATGCGTCGGGAAAAGGAATTTCGAAATATAAAATGCCAGCGACCACAGCCATGTCAACGGCGCCTGCGGAAAGTTTAGTTCAACGGCCCGCATATTTAATGCATACGTCCACCACGCCACCGGAAAAATCGTCACAGCAAAAGGAATCTTCTCCCAAATAAGATTAAATTGCCACCGTCGCTTTAAGAACCAATCGAAAAGAAAAAGAACCAAAGGCAGACTCAATGCCATGGGTTTGGCCAAGATACTCAATATGCCGCACAAAAGCGCCCAAACATAAGATGATATCCGCCGGTCCTTAACATACCCAACATAGTTAACAAGAGCCAGCAAATAAAAAAATGAATACAACACATCTTTGCGCTGCGTCACCCATGCGACAGACTCCACACGCATCGGATGGATCCCGAAAAAGAGAGCTGCCAAAGCCGCTGTCGTCAAAGAACATCCCAACCGTAACGCCAACAGATAAACAAGCACCACAATTCCCAAATGCAACAGAAGATTATCCAGATGATAGAAAAAAGGATTGTAGCCAAACCAATGGTACTCGATGGCGAAAGAAAAAATTGTAAGCGGAATATAAGTATTATTAACTGTGGAATAAAAAATTGCTTTAATGTTGTGCGCGTTTAGACTGCGGATATGGACGTTCTCTAGAAGATGCCCCTCATCATCCCAGGAAACGAAATCATGAGAAAGTGTCGGTGAGAAAACGAAAAAAACGACGGCGAGGATCAGCGCCAAAGGCCAGAGGTGGAAATTGGATTTGTCCATTTGATTATAGCAAGTGGTATAGCCAATCTATTATCCACCGACTAGTGATAAGTGATATAGCACGTTATCCGCTGATCTGTGGTATGTAATAAAAAACGGGGCATGTTTTCAAATCATACTAACGCAAATCATTCAAACTTCTGTCCTTGAACATCAACCACATACCACTTATCACTTATCACTTATCACTTATCACTCTTATTTTGATACGTCCCCACCAATTCAGTCTGAGCAATGATCTTTCCGTGCATAGCATGCTCAAGATCGGATTTAATATATCCCTCATTGAGTTCCAGCTTGTCCTTTAACGCATAGACGCGGAAAGAGTAGTGATGGATTTTTTTATTGGGTGGACAGGGGCCGCGGTAGAAAAATATACCAAAATCATTAAGGCCTTCAATGCCCGCTTTGGAATTCTCAGCGATCTTGGTCGTCTCTGGCGGGATGTTATAAACCACCCAATGCACCCAGGTGCCTTCCGGCGCATCAGGATCATCGACGATCATGGCCAAACTTTTTGCCCCTTCCGGGACGTTGGCGATGTCAAGTCCGGGATTAACATCCGCACCATGGCAAGTGAATTTTTCGGCAATAGCTTCCTGGTTTTTAAAAGCCTGTGATGTGAGCTCAAATTTCTTGACTTCATCGGCACAAACCGTCATCGTCGAAAAAAATACGCCCCAAAAACATACTGCCGCACTTAAATATCCCATTTCCTATCCCCCCCCCGAAATCTATTTATACACTGGGTTCTAGTATTTTATATAACTTCCCACGCATTCTTCAATGGCATCCTCTATCTTACGGACCTTAAAACCGGTTTTTTCCAATTTATGAACTGATAGCAATAAATTTGTCCGGTCGAGCTTAAGCTCCTTCAAAGAGATCACCTTATATTTAAAATCAGGAACGAATTTTCGGTACGCATCTAATAATTTTGGGTATCTCAATCCCCCCTTGGAGACAATATTAAAAATCCCCTTGGCATCCGTTTGAACAAGATGTTTAAGGGCGCTGATAAAATCCGGCATATACGTTATGGAATTAGGGACATCAATAATTTTCTGGTATTTGATCAACTTCGTCAAAATATTACGTGGATGAGGATAAATATCCAGAGGCACTCTGATCCTGACGATCAAAATATTGCTTCGCCGCGATAGGGCATTTAATACGGCTTCCGAATAGATCTTGGTACGGCTATAAAATAACCCGTAATAATCAGGCACTTTATCTTCCGTAATCGCCTTCTGTCGTTGATAGTCATAGTGATAAATACAACCGCTGCTGATATGGACCAATTTTACAGGATTTCTAAACGCTATCTCCCCCAACCAAATGGGCAGAAAAGTATTGGCCTGCAGGCATTGATCGATGTCGCGTTCGCAGTCATCAACATTGCTGGCTCCGACATACCCAATGCAATTAATCAAAATATCGGGTTTATATTTTCTAACCGCATCGGCGATATGCTGGTAGGATAAAATCTTTTTGTCATAAATGGGGCATCCCCATTCTTTTTGGATCCTTTGGGCAATGTATCCGTTACCCAAAATTAAAATCTTGTTTTTCATTGATCACGATCCTTTGAAGATACCTCTCGCAAGAGGTTATCGCCTAATCAAATTGTTTAAACCGCCAGCCATTCTTGTGCAGAACAAACTTGAACAACGTTTTCAGAATATTAAGGCCGTAAACGATCGACGGCCATAATTTGATCGAAGAGGCTTCGTCAAAATACCTGGTACGAATAGGGACTTCTTCAAATTTCATGTATTTCACGATCCCCTGAACAATAATTTCTGTATCAAAAACAAAACCATCCGCATTGGCCTCGAAATTAACACTCTTGAGATACTTAGCGCTGTAGGCCCGAAAACCGGAATGGTACTCCGTCAAATATATCCCCAAAAAAACATTTTCCAAAGCGGTCAATAAAATATTGGCGTTATGCTTCCATAATGGCATCCCGCCTTCCAAAGCGCCGCCTTTCATCATCCGGGACCCAAAAACAGCGTCTGCCCTGCCCAATAAAATAGGTTCGATCAATTGCGGGATGGCGGTTGGATCATATTGATAATCCGGATGGAGCATGACGACAACATCCGCTCCTAATTCTAAAGCATTTTTATAACAGGTCTTTTGATTCCCCCCATACCCCCTATTCGTTTCATGAACAAAAACTTTCAAACCTAACTCACGCGCTACTTCAACCGTATTATCCTGGCTGACATCATCGACGAGGATGATCTCCTGAATCATCGCACGCGGGATATCTGCCAAAGTGCGTTTCAGTGTTTTAGCCGCGTTATACGCCGGAAGCACAACAAAGACCTTCATCGGCTGTTTTTCAAAGTTTCCGTGAGGCCGCTCCAACTCATGTAAATATTTTAATTGACGGCTTTTACGGGCAAATATTTCAACCTGGTCACCCAAATCCACTGAAACAAGTTTTTGGGCCCAGGAAGGTTTTTTCTCCAATAAAGACCTCAGGGGCCGGAACGCAGGCATATGAGAAACAAAATTAGAGATCCAATAATTCAAGGTGAACGTCCTGGCATGGGAGCGGACCTTAACAGGAACAAACCCCGTTGCTTCACATAATTGATTCAAGCTGGGAGTATTAAAATAAAATAAATGCGATTGCTTGATCCCCCACCATTTGGCCCCCAGTAACCGGCTGATCAAACTGTCGATGTCGGGAGTATTGCAACACATCATGCCGGTGGGTTTTAAAATACGCCTTATTTCTTCAAAAGTATCCTTCGGATCCGTCAGATGTTCGATAACATCCTTTAAAACAACGGCATCAAAAAAATTATCCGGATAGTGGGCCTCTTTCAAGAGCCCTTGGGTAATGTTGAGCAATTGCAATTTCTGACGCGCGTAATCAACCGCCCATGTTGAAAGTTCAACTCCATACACTTCCCATCCTTCTTGACGGGCTTCATCCAAAAGAAAACCCGTGGCGCATCCGACATCAAGGATTCTTCCGGTTTTCCTTAATTTGTTCAAGTATCGTAAAATGGACCGCGCCGACTCACGCCGACCAGCCTCCTCGTGCACATAAAAATCATCAACCATGTCCTTGTAATTGGAAAGAACCCGCGCGCGATCGGGCCTGGGATTCATATAGATCAAAGAACATTTGCAACACTTAACGATCCTGACGGACAGATTACTCGAATGATCCGTAATTTTATAGGAATCGGCGAAGTTGTCCACATCCTCTTTAACAAGGGTGTTATAGACAACCGTATAATGGTCCGACCCGCACAGATTGCATAATACCTTAATGGGCATAATTCTCCGATGGTTTTTCGGTTAGTTTTATTTCTATCCTACTTAAAAGATCCGCGGGAATCCGTGATACCGGCGTTCGTCGATATCCCGACGCCGGTTAAGACCGCAATCGCATATGAGTGCTCAATCCATTGCGCGCAGGTATGAGCAGGATAAGAGGCAATGGGCATAAAAACCCTTAAAAATACGCGGGTACTTCGTTTCTGGAAACTGCGTTTATTCCCATTTCAAATAAAGACGGAAAAATCTCACCAGCATTAAAAACAAAGCAGACCTTAAAGAACTTTTTCCGTACTGCTTTCGATAAAATATAGTTTTCGCTTACGCGATTCCTGCAGATTGCGCCATAAATATTCACCCATGACCCCGAACATGATCATCTGAATCCCGCCTATCAACAAAAGGGCGACCATTAATGACGACCAGCCTTCAACGGGACGCCCCACAAAGACATTAACAACAACGATTATTCCGTAAATAAAGCTAAACAAAGCGAAAATCACACCAACAACTGTCATCATTTTTAACGGTAATCCTGAAAATGAAAGGATCCAATCCATGGCAAGACCAAGTTTGCGGCTAAAATTCCATTTTGTTTTTCCGGATCTCCTCAGCCGCCGGTCATAAACAACAGAATCATGCTGAAAACCCGTCCATAAGATCAAACCAAAAACAGAAGTATAATGCTCCTCGCAGGAATTGACCGCATCAATGACTTTTTTATTTAAAATAAAAAAATCAGCACGTGACAAATCAATCATTCTATTTTCAACGCCACTCACCCAAATCAAAATTTTGTAAAATAATTCAGCGGTCTTTTTAAGCACCCATGATTCATTTTTTCTGTTCTTTCTATACGCCCACACAACATCAGTGCCTGATTTTAATTTTTCAATCATGACCGGCAAACAGGAAGGATCGTCCTGCCCGTCAGCTGAGACACATAAAACATAATCACCTTTCGCTAACTTCATACCAGCTCTAATTGCCGTGTGACTACCACCCCTCCTGCTTAAACGTATACATTTTAATCGAGGATCTCCTTGCTGTCTCACTTTTAAGAAAGTGTCATCCGAAGAATGGTCATCAACAACGATGAATTCATACTTAAGAGCGAATTCCGTTTTCCCTAAAACGTCTAAAATTTCATTGATTGTCTGTAAAATATTGGGTGATTCATTATAAGCAGGAATAATAATCGTAAGCATAAATAGCCTTTCCCGTTCTGTAACTACTTACTATCCTTTAAATTTCTTGCCGGATTCCCTACAACCACCGAATAAGGAGAAGTGGATGACAAAACAATAGAGCCCATACCCACCATGGTCCCCTCTGCTATGTTTACTTTTTCTATAATCTGGGCCCCGGCCCCTATATAACATAGTTTAGATAAAATAACATTCCCTGAAATTGAAACATTGGAACCAACCAGACAATAATCATGGATTTCTGAATCATGCGAAATAACGGAATTAGGCCGAAGAACACAATGGTCCCCAATACGGACATTTGCTGTTATATGAACCCCTCCCATAATCAATGTATTTACCCCAATGGATACCCCAGGCCCGATCTGCGCTGATGGATCTATCAACGTTGCAACTCGTTCCTTGGCGAGACCTAACGAATGAATAACTTTCTCGCGCTGCTGATAATTTTCCGGATTACCCGGCACTGCCAATATTTTCGCAGTCTTAAATTTCTTAAACATCTCCCTATTCCCAAGAACAGAACACCCCGCCACTCCTTGCCCGAGCCTTGCAGAATCATCGTCGACAAAACCTAATAAATTCCACGTCGGTTGAACACGGTTAATGGCCTCCACAACCGCTATGGCTTCTTTTGCATTACCCCCAAATGGAAAAATCAATAGATCAGTCACGTTTTTAGCCCGCCTTATAATTTCTTAAGTATTGCAATAATTTCACCAATTTGTCGTTCTTTCAAACCAGGATAATGCGGCAATAAAATAACTTCACGGTTGGCTCGGATCGATTCTTTCAATGAGTGCTGAAAACCTAAATATGGTTTTTGCTCATGCGCATTCATGACTCCAGGTTTCGCTATAATTGATTTGTCCAAAAGCAAAGCTAATAGCTTGTTACGGGACACCGGCGCGCCTGGACGGACATAAACAGGAAAACTTTGCCAGTTCGTTCTGGCGTAGGACGGCTCATAGACAGGTTTAATCCACGGAATATCTTTCAATCCGGCAATATACGATTTTGTAATCTCCCTTTTTCGCTTGAGGATCTTAGTCATTTTTTTCAACTGTGCGCAACCCATTGCCGCCTGAACATCCGTCATCCGGTAATTAAAACCGGTTACAAGGTAGTGTTCAAAGATCACTTTTCGTGACAGATGCCGAACCAAATCGTTAACGTCCATACCATGTTGCCGCAGTAAACGAAATTTTTTATCAAACCGTGAATTATTTGTAGTGATCATCCCTCCATCACCCGTTGTAAGGATTTTTCGCGGATGAAAACTAAAACATGCTATATCCCCGTGAGGTTTGCCGATCTTTTCCCATGTTTTGCCGTTATCCAGTGAAGTTTCACTGCCGAGAGCGCACGCGGCATCTTCAACAACAGGCACCCCATATTTTTTGCCTAAAGATACAATGGACTTTAAATCACAAGGCATCCCCACCTGATGAACTACCAGTATAGCGGCAATCCTCCCGAATTTTTTAGAATTCTTAGGAACACCGAGCACGATCAAACGATTCAAAGCCTTTGATCGGCAGGCGAGCCTGAAAGGATTTTTATAATACACCTGTCCATTACGGATCTCTATTTCTGTTCTAAAAAACTCCGCCAGATGACCAGGATGCATATTTAATGTTTCTGGATCAATATCAATGAACACCGGCTCTGCACCGCAATGCCTAATGCTGTTTGCGCTTGCAATAAATGAATGGCTTACCGTAAGTACGACATCACCCAACTCCACCCCAACAGCCACCAAAGCCAAATGCAGCGCCGTGGTACAACTTGAAACGGCACAGGCATGGCGTGAACCGACGTACGCAGCAAATTCCTCTTCAAATTTCTTTACTTCTGGCCCTTGAGTAACCCAACCTGACAAGATTACCTTTTTCACTGCAGCAACTTCTTCTTTTCCCAAAGATGGCTTCGATACAGGGATCATAGGCATTACCAATTCCTACCCGTTTCCAAGGCAGCTAATTCTGAAATATTTTTAGCGGTGGACTGAAACCACTCAACCGTTTTAATTAATCCTTCTTTAAAGCTACTTTGGGGTTTCCAGCCGGTCAGCCTGCAAAACTTGGTTGGATCGGCATACAAACGCCTAACATCGCCTGGTCTTTTTTCAAGAAATTCAATTTTTGATCTGGAACCAGGGATCAATTTTAAAATTAAGTTCGCAACCTGCTTCATTGAAATCTCAAAATTACTGCCGGCATTGAACGTTTTCCCTGTGGCCATAGGGTTCTTTGCCGCCTCGATCAACGCTTGGGCAGAATCATGAACAAAAGTAAAATCTCTTGTTTGTTGCCCGTCACCAAAAATCAAAATTGGCTTATTGCTCAAAGCCCTTACGATAGCCTTGGGTATGATTTCTCCTGCATCTCCTTCATAATGCGACCGCGGTCCAAAGGTATTAAAAAGACGCACGATGGTTGTATTTAAACCATAGGCCCGATCATAAGCTCTTGCATAAGCCTCCCCGGCCAATTTACTTGCACCATAAACCGTGTGCGGATGTGTCGGATGGCTTTCAGGCATCGGGATAACCTTGGCGTCTCCGTAGACTTCTGACGAGGAACAATAAACAAATTTTTTGATTTTTTGTTGATAGGTATTCTCTAAAACGATCAGTGCGCCCTCGGCGTTAACACGATGATTATCGAACGGATGCTTGATGGAATGCCTAACACCCAAACAAGCAAGATGAAAAACAATATCAAAACCCTTCATTGTTTTTGCCATAAGCGAGGAATTTAAAACGCTTCCTTTAACAAAATCAAATCGGCGGTTTCTCTTGTGTTGATTTAAATTGGCGAGTTTTCCATTGCTCAAATTATCAACAACCCGAACATAACACCCCATATCCATTAAAGCATCGACAAGATGCGACCCAATAAAACCAGCCCCTCCGGTCACAAAAATTTTATATTTATCCCAACCGGCCATATGATCTTACTCATTTAGTAATCATTAATACCAAGGATTCCAATCCATTGAACGAATATGTAAACCGTCGGAATCGCCAATCTCCGGCATGCGCTCTATTAACCAATTGAATAAGCGCTTCTTCATGCCGAACCCATCGTCCCCTATCCATTTTACGCACCAGCCAAGCCATGGGCCTTAAAAATATATTCCGCGGCCATACATTATCAATAATAATTACTTTTCCGCCATTCCGGGCACATCGTAGCATGCCACGAATAGTGGCTACGGCACTTTCATCAGGCAAATGGTGCAAAAGGCCAAAACTTCGGCATTCATCAAAGGCCCTTGATTTGAATGGTAAAAAATCTGCAGAACCCACAACTTTCGAATAATTAAATACTCCTCGCGTTTTTACAGCATTATTTTTTTTATCGCCAGGATAAGTCTGCAGGTAATGCAAATTAATATCGAGCCCAACTATTTGACCATTTGGAAAAGGGGTTGTAAGAAGCGGTCCTGAGCCAACATCAAGCACTAATCCTCCGGAATCATTAAAAACACTTTTAAAAAGCTTGTCTAAAAAATAAGAAGACCCTGGAGCAAAAATAATTTGGACCAAATTGTAAATATTGCTTTTTTCCAACAAACGATTAAACCAAATGCCAAACATTGTAGATACCCATTGATCTTTTAGAGAAGCTGATATCCTTTACAAATAGACCATGGCCCCATTCTTCTGAAGAGATTTATTGGCAGCTTCTAAAATTTTCATCACACGCAAACCCGACTGCCCGTCGTTGATAGGCCGTTTATTTTTTAAAATACAATCAACAAAATATTGAGCCTCCACCTTCAAAGCCTCCGATTGCCCTATGCGAGGGGACCAAATATCCCCTGACCGATAGCCCGTGATTAAATTATACAAGCCGCGTTTGTTTATAACTTTTACTCCCCGGTCATAAACCTTAACTTTTTCATCTTGCTCAAGATCATCCCAAACCAACATTTTCTTTTTGCCTGAAAGCAATGTTAAACGAATCTTCACAGGGGATAACCAATTGATATTAAAATGTGCGATCAAACCACTCGAAAAATACACAGTAATGTATGCCACATCTTCTATAATTTTCTTAAAATGTGCGGTGCCCGTCGCTGCGACGGCAACAGGTTTTTCTTTAATCAAATAATCCATAATGGATAAATCATGCGGTGCCAGATCCCAAATCACGTTGATATCCGATTGAAAAAGCCCCAGATTAATCCTTGTCGAATCAAAATAATAAAGTTTGCCCAAAACGTTCGCGTCCATTAATTCCTTGATTTTCCGAACTGCTCCGGTAAAGAGAAAGGTGTGGTCAACCATGATCTTTAATTTTCTTCGCTCAGCCAACGCAATTAATTCTTCGGCTTGAACAACAGAAGAGGTAAAAGGTTTTTCAACAAAAACGTGCTTTCCATTCAACAAAGCAGCTTTGGCGATTTCAAAATGCATGGATACCGGGACCACAACAGCAACCGCATCAATATTCTTTGAACGCGTAACGTTTCGATAATCTTTAAAAACTTCGACCTGCGGATGCTCTTTCTTTATCTGAGATAACACGGCTGGATTGGCATCACAAACAGCAACGACTTTTGCCCCGTTCGTAACGCTAAAATTTCGAACAATATTAGGGCCCCAATATCCATAACCTACAACCGCAATTCTTAAATTGGTCATTTGAAAACCCCTTGATCAAAAAATTTTTTAATTTACGTTCGAGAGATCCTTAATAAGACATGCACCAAAACTGACAAAATCACAATAAACTCCGTTGGGTACAATTGAATTCGATCTTAGAAAATGTTTAATTTCAGCGCTTATCAAACGCCGTTATCATTATATTTGACGACGGCGTTCCAACAAGAACATTTCCATCTATTCTTTGCACAGGAATAATACGACCATCCGCCAAAGAATATAGTGCCATAAAAATCTGATACTTCCCCTGCGCAAGACCATCCGGCAAAAGCATTCGATGATTGTCAACGATCTCTTCCTCTTTCCCCCAACGAAAAGGCGGATACATCCCATAACAAATCTTGCTGCTATAGCTAAAAACATCCTGGCCGTTTTCATCACGAAGCCATATAACCATTTTAATTTCCTCTTCATTTGGCTCAAGCAGATGCCAATAAAGGGCCATACGTAAAAAAGTATGGCCGTATTTACGGTCCTCGTGAATGTCGATCTGTTGCAACTTTAATCCATCCCCCGCCTGTAAAAACCCTCCATCATCATGAGAAGGGTCAAGCTGATTAATCCCAAATAATTTTTGATCTGTGACAAAATTCTTGCGGAAAAGCGCCACATTGTTAATATAATCAATCACGCCAAAATTCCCATTTTCTAAAAAAGATCGCATATTAAGATCGGAATTTTGATTTTTCCAGGACCGCATTCTTCGATCTTCAAAATTAATGAATGCGTATTGAATATTCTCAGGCACTTGATAAGGCACCCCTCTTCTAAAATACCCCCAATAAATGTAATGAAAAGAATAGTAGTCGTTTCTTGCTGCCAACATCGGAGAAAATTCGAAAGTACTGACCACCGGCGCATTCCCCGGGATTTTTTTAAGCATTTCTTTCTTATAAACATCCTCTTCATCACTGAGCAATTTTGCAGTGTAATAACGATGTTCCGATATGGGGCCGTACAAATAATTGGACACAACCGATAGCACAATGAGCAAAACACAAAACGGCCCGGACGCTCGCCGCCCTTTCAAAAAACGGGACATTCCATAAATGGCTGAAATATAAACGAACGGAGTAATCGTCGACGTGTAATGATAATAAATGGTGTGCTCTTGGGGACGGGCCGATATCAAATGCTGTATCATGGAAAGTGCACAGATCAAAAATTCTTTTAAACCCAACAAAGGAAAAAAACAGACGGGCCACAATATTTCAAGAAGATACTTCACATTCTCTTTAGTAGCTAACAATTTCCACAGGATCTGCGGATGCAAAACAATATTTTGGATCACTTGCCCAAACCCGTTACCGAACTGGGAATAGTTGGAATCATAATTAAGCATGCCTTTGTATCGAGGAATAATGATCAAAAGCCCCGCCACGACCCACAAAAAACTTAAAATTGCCGGCCAAAGGACCCATTTCCATGGACGTTTTAAAGAAAACGCATACGCACCAAACATAAATGTCACAACGCCTAAATCTACTCTGTTGATCAATGAAAGAAAAATAAAAAACAGAAAAAGCCCAAAACGTTCCGTTTGAAAAAACCAAAAAGCCATCAAAAGCGTGAATGTCGAATATACTAAGAGATTATATTCATAAAGATTGGCGTACCAGATCGGGGGATAAAAAAGATACGAGATCGCCAGGCACACAGCGAGCGACTCGGGTAATTTGCGACGCGCGATCAAAAAAATAGGAACAGCACCGGCTCCTAAAAAAAACGATTGCAAAAATAAAAGACTTTTGGGATTAAAACCGGAAAGTAAAAATACCGGGCTGATGACGACTGATATTAATTCTAAGGCATTCCCCCAGATCGGAACGTTGTTAAAAAGCGAAATTTTCCCGCTTCCATGAAGGATTTTCCAACACTCATGTGTAAAAATAGCAAAATCAAAATCACTGTACGAAAACGCGTCATACCGTAAAAACGAAATAACGGTAAAAAATACCGTATAAACAACAACCCCCCACCAGACCACACACAAAGCCCGTTGAGTGCTCCATAAACGTAAAAAATACGACTTCACAACCAACCCTTTCTTAATGATCCACGACCAAATTTGAGTCTCCCGGTTTACGCATGTCTTGATCTTGCTGCAAATGCTGTGCAAACAAACTTGTCAACATTAACTGAGTCAAAGGTAAAACCTGGAACAAATTACGGTTGAGCGTGGTACCCATACACCATACGATTTCATAAACCGAAACCAAATACGCCAAAAGAAAAACAAAAATATAGCTCCCCAAAAAACAAAAAACAATTTTATTTTCAAACCTGGATATCTGCTTGAAACAGAGAACACACGTAACCGCAAACAAAACCCAAAAATACCCCCACACAGTGACATTTTCAAAAACATTTGTCCAAATAAATTGAGCTATTAAAAACCACCGCTGAGGATCAAATAACTGCTCCAATTGAACGGCATAATTCTCGGTTTGCCCCAACGACATCCAATACTTGACCGTTACAATGGCCGGTAAAGCGGGGAGGATACCAAGCCAAAAAAAATGTCTGCGTGCAGATAAAAAATATCTTTGAAACATGAAAAATAAAAAAATAAAAATCAAGGCAATGACAATCCCCTGATCTTTGCAAAACGCCAAAAAACCGAACAACAAGCCGCTTAAAAAAAAGTATTGCACATCATCAAATCGAACAGCGCGCAGCAAACAAGTCACTGCTGCCAGGCTATAATAGCTGATCAATATATCCGAATATTGTATCGTTGAAAGAAAAATAAAAGCGGGAACGGTCATAATAAAAATAATAGAATAAATTGCCACCTTTAAATTGAATCGGTCAAGCAAATCATAAAACAAGACTCCGAGCGTTGCGATACAGAACACCACTCCAATCCCTAACGGAAGCAAGAAGCTCTCTTGCCCTATCAATCCCCATCCATGCGCAATATAAAAAGGCAAAAGCCATGGATGGTTGCCTTGTGTTCCATTAACGAAAATATCCATCCAATACTCACCGGACCGTAAAATAAAATTGGCGCGGTAATTCCATAACGACCACGCGTCCCAATCGCCATGGGGCTTGCCCATGGCCACAAAAAAAACAAGCATGATAAACGGAGACAAAAAGATAAAAAATCTTGGAAGAGAACAACGGTCAGACAAAAAATTCAAAGTTATCCTTCGATACCGGATGACAGTAATCGCCAAAAGAATACCAACCAAAATGAGGTGAACAAGCGTATTCATCCAGAAATCAAACCGGTTTAAAAAAACGATCTCATAAAAGACAATTTGGGAAGAAATGCCCACTCCCAAACCCCAGGCTAAAAAGAAATCCCCAGCGCTCAAAGCCCTGTTACCTTTGATCAGCCGCATGGATAACGCACCAATCACATAAGACAACACAAATACAATCAAAACATTCATGAAGAAACCTTTTTAAGAAGGAAAACCTGGTTTTGGGATGATATGAGTACTTTATAATCCTGCGGAATCATGAAGGCCTCCGAATTTCTGCCGTCATACAATAAAAAAACAACATATTCATAGTCCCATGGGCGTTCAAAATCAAAAATTGTCGGAGACACTACGTATTGCGCCTCTCCAAAATCCTTCATAATATACAAATTTTTCCGTTGCTGGGCTAAGGATGGATACGTATAATAACCCGCTTTGCGCACATGACGCAAATAAGGGCGCAAACACTCAAATTTAAAACCTATGGGCTGTAAGAATTTACTATGAAAAATGCCAGGAGCCAAATTTCCTAAGTATGGAAGAAAACAAAAAAGGACATTTACACTCAGCAGGAGCATCAACAAAATCAATACTGGATTAGACAAATGCTTCTTTAACATAACAAAACTCTACCCTGACAGATAAATGGCTTTAACAAATTCTGGGTTGATCAATGATGCCCTAAGGGGCCAACACGAATTACAAAACATCATTAATTCGGCTTGACGTATTTGACCCAAAGATCGTTACCGATCAAATATTTAATCCGAAGGAACCGGCATCGTTCGACGGCCCTCACAAAATTCAAAAACATCTTCTGCCCAAAGGTGAGTTCCTTTAAATGTCGGAAGGACCCTCCGCGCGTCAGATCGTCATCAATCCAGACCTGGGCCCGGACGCCAACGACGGTGCATAACTTTCGAAGCGATGTGTAATCATATTCATGAACATGCAACCGATTCTGCTGATCGACATGATCAAGCACTTCCTTGCGTTTCTTTTTATCGAGAAGACGTATAAGCATAGGATAGATCCACTTCATAAAAAACGCATTCGGGCTGGTATGCAGAATCAAAAAACCTCCCGGGGCCAGGATGCGGTCAATTTCCCTCATCAGATGAACGCCCTTATCAAAACTGACATGCTCAATGACATCCCCCAACAGGATCCGATCAAACGAACCTTCTTTAAATGGTAGCTGTGCGCAGTCGGCATTCAACAGACAGACATGATCAATGTCCTTAAAAATATCCTTGCCGATCAGCATGGCATCCGCAGAATAATCAATCCCGTAACAGACAGCGCCTTGTTTACGGCAATGATAAAGCATTTCCCCGCGGCCAAAACCGATATCCAAAAACCGCGTACCAGGCTTGATGTCCAGCAGTTTCATTTCTTTTTGCTTAACATAAGATAATTCATACCCCCTCTGAAATTCCTTATAACCATCATTACAGGTAAAATAAAAATCTTTATCATACAATTGAGGCGGCAGTTCCTCATGATCTGGTTTCTTGAACCTGAATTCAATGATGCCCCAATACATCTTGCAAGCCTTGGACCAGCTGATCTTCTTGCCATCCTCCTTGGAACGGGCTTCATACTGGATCGGGACTTCCAGAATTTTGACCCCTCGTTTGATAAGTTTTGCCGTCACTTCTGTTTCAAAAGCAAAATCACGTGAAGTGATCTTGATTTCGTGGATCGATTCACGGGTAAAAACCTTGTAGCACGTATTAATATCGGTCAAGCGGTAATTAAAAAGCAAAATAAAGGTAAGATTGGAAAAAATATTCGCGATCCTGTTAATAAGCGTCATGTTCTTGATGGACCCTAAAAAACGCGAGCCATACACCACCTGGGCGCGCCCCTCCAGGATCGGCGCCAAGAGAAACGGATAATTAGCCGGGTCATACTCCAAATCCGCATCCTGAATAAGCAGAATGTCTCCCTTAGCAGCCTCAAGGCCCCGCACCAGGGCCGCGGTCTTTCCGCTATTTTGAGCCAGGTGAATGATCTTGAACCCGGAATGAGAATCATAGTTATTTAAGAGTTCCATCGTACGATCGGTGGAGCCATCATTAACTACGATGATTTCCCGATTAAAATCCGACGGCAAAGGCACATTATTAACCCGACGGATAATTTCCTGAATGGTTGCCTGTTCATTATAAACCGGGACAATAATCGATAATAATTTCATGAATATTCTTTTTAATCTCCTTAAAAACTTCGCCTATGTTATCAATGATACCCACGGCTATCAAAGACATTTCGATTTTTTCTGCAACCCCTAAAATCATTACGATTGAGGGTGAAAAATGATCTTTAACAATTTTTACAAACCGCAATCAACGATTGTCCGAATGGCGGGTGACCGTAATGTTCCATCAACCTTAAGATCGGGACCGCCTTATCCAACGCTTTGCACGCACCCGGGTCAAATCTTTTATGCTTTAACACCCGTCCTGCCATAAACCACGTCACAATACCGAACATGTTCATATAGAATTGTTTTTCAATTGAAAAGCCCGCTTTAAGAAGAACTGCTCCCAAAGATTTCTTGGTATAGCGCCTATAATGCCCTACCAAAGAATCCAGCGTCCCGTAAATACACGGCAAAGACGGCACTAAAAGCAATAACTTGCCGTTTTTCTTAAGCAGACTTTTAACCCTTACCAACGCCGCATAGTCATCTTCAATGTGCTCCAAGACATTACTGCAAGTGATCGTATCAACCGATCCTGGCGGCAACAAATGCAGGCCATCGTCCGTTGTGATATCCATTCTTAAAACGTTATATCGGTCCGACGAACCAAATTTTTCTTTTAAACGCGCCACCATATCTTCGGAATAATCCGTCAAAATGACCTTCGTGACATTACCTTCCAAATACTGCTTGGCAATATCCCCGATGCCGCTTCCTATATCGAGAACGCAGCCTGAAAGATAATCTTTAAACTGATGATAGATCCACTCATTGTACCGATCGGAGGAGCTGATCGTCGTTAGAGTTTCCATCATTTCTTGATCCATAACTCCATTGCCTTTCAAACAATTTTTGTTTTCGAGTTAAATGAAAAACTTTCTACCAGACAATTTATCCTAACGGATTACCTTGCCAATAAAATCAATAATGTCTGCTGCGATCATGGATGCCTTGTCTTTATGTTTTGCCGCCCGATCACCGGCCCTGCCATGAGCATAACAGGCGGTCTTGGCCGCTTCAAAAACTTCAATCCCCTGTCCCAAAAGCGCCGCGATCATGCCGGTTAAAACATCGCCGCTGCCGGCGGTGGCCATACCGGCATTGCCGGTACGGTTGATATAAACCTTCCCCGACGGGGATGCCACGACCGTCCGATGTCCTTTGAGCAAAAGCACGCACCTGTATTTTTTCGCAAAACTTCTGGCAATGTTGACGCGGTCGCGCTCAACAGCTTCTCTGGATGATCCGATCAAACGTGCCATTTCCCCCGGATGCGGCGTCAAAATGCGCGGACCTTGAGCGCGCAGAAGCGTTTTAACGTCGTGCGACAAAATATTAAGCGCGTCCGCATCAATGACCAAAGGAAGCGGGCACTCGCCGATCATTTTTAAAACAAATTTTTTAGTGCTCGCCTCCTGCCCCAACCCGGGACCGATGGCAACTGCCTGGAACTTTGAAAATAATCTTTTAATCTGGGGATATGCCTTAAATGCAATGGAATGCTGGCTTGTTTCAGGAAGAGGTAACGTCATAATGACGTTGGAAACTTTTTTCTGCAGAGCAAGGTTTAAACTTTTGGCAACGCCGACTGTCGTCAGACCTGCGCCCGTGCGCATGGCAGCCAAACCGCAAAGTGCCCCAGCGCCCAACATGCGCTCGGACCCGGCCAAAATTAGAACGTGGCCAAATTGATTCTTATAAGCGTTGGGATTACGGCGTGACAATGGCGCTGGCAACCGCATAGTCCTGCTGTAAATTAAGCGAGCTGTTTAATAATATCATCACGCCATTCACTAAAAAATATGGCTATATCCTCAAAACGGACGCGTTCAATAAGCATAACCATATCTTCGAGGGAAGCCGGTTGAAACTCATGAATTTGAGCAAAGGCGACACCCAACCAATACAAATCAAAACCAGGGTCTTTCTTGCCGGCCAATTCTATCAATTGTTCTTTTGTAAAATTTGCCTTTTTAATCAAAAAATACACATCAATAAAATCCCGCAACGCAGCGCGGCCGAATAAAGCAAGCAGCTTATTGGAGGCGATATCCTTTAAACTATCGACATTTAACCCGGGGTATTCTTTAAATTCTCTGGCAGGCTCAAACCGAAAAGAAGCATCTTGCGCTAAATGAATGATCGTTGATTGATCTTGACGGGTAACAAACAATTCACAAAAAGAATGCATGCTGCGTCTGTCTTCGACAAGAAAACCCCGCTCCTTTAAAAACCCGCCAAGCGTCCGGCTAAAAGGCAAGACAGCCCCTTCTGTGGCCGTAAAAAGATCCAGATCTTCACTCCGGCGATGGTGCAAATAAAAATAAGCCAGCGCTGTGCCGCCAGCCAGGTAAAACTTCGGGCTGTCTTGAACATGAACAAATAAACGTAAAATTTCTTCCTGAAGTTTATTGATAATGACCAAAATATGCCTCCCAAAAAATACGCACATTTTTAGGCACAAAACGTTTTATTTTTTCAAACATGTCATAAAATTGCCGGTGGGGTACTTCTTTAAGCAAATCCTTGACGTCTTGCGTGCGCCCATGGGTAAGAACCTGCTGAATAACTGTCCTTAACATCGCCGGGTTGGAAACATCCCATTGTGTATGGCCCGGCGCAAACCAAAACAATTTTGAATTCAATTTATTATTCATATTGCAGTAATTATAACACGCCTGATGCGGCTTACATTTTAGTTTCTTGAATTCTTGTCGATTTTTGGATCACGACGTAACAATGGCGCTGGCAACCGCATAGTCCTTGCTATGAGACATCGAGATCAGGATTTTTTTGTTAAAACCTTTGGCGTGGTAACGGCATGCGGGCTTGCCGTCGGAATCATTGGTGATGGTCAGATCTTTCCACCCCATTTTCCGATCGCCGACCGCTTTAAAGACAGCTTCCTTGGCAGCAAACCGGACGGCAAAATGCTGGTACGGATTTTTCCGTCCTTGGGCATAGGTGATCTCTTCGTCATTAAAAACATGACGGATAAAACCATCGCCCCAGCGCTCAATCGCTTTTTTGATGCGCTCGATCTCAATGATATCAACACCCGTTCCAAGAATCATAACAGTCACATGTCACATGTCACATGTCACATGTCACATGTCACAAAATTTTTCTTGTGACTTGTGTCTTGTGACTTGTGACCCTAGTATGTATTGATAAGCTTGCTCATCTCCCCAACCGCTTTAGACAATCCAACAACCACCGCCCGCGAAACGATTGAGTGCCCGATGTTCAATTCCTGCATTTCAGGAATATTGGCGATAGCAGCGGTATTTGTATAATTCAAACCGTGGCCGGCGTTGACGATCAGGCCCAGATGATGAGCGTAACGCGCCATCTCACGGATCTTTTTTAATTCTTTTGATTGCGCCAGTCTGGTTTTAGCATCCGCATAATGACCAGTATGAAGTTCAATCGCCTCAACCCTCAAATCCCGGGAGGCATCGATCTGACGACGATCGGCCGCGAGAAAAAGACTGACAACGATTTTCTTTTGTGCAAAATCCTTAACAACATTTTTAAGCCGTTGGAAATTTCTGACAACATCCAGCCCGCCTTCGGTCGTCAATTCCTGCCGGCGTTCGGGGACCAGCGTCACCTGGTCCGGCTTCACCTTTAAGGCCACATCCACAATACCGGGATTGATCGACATTTCTAAATTAAAATTCCTAATAACTTTACGTAAGGCGTAGACGTCTTTGTCCTGGATATGCCGGCGGTCTTCTCTCAAATGCGCCACAATGCTGTGGGCTCCGGACCGAAGGCAGATGAGTGCAGCTGTGACAGGATCGGGATCGAATCCCCGACGGGCTTGGCGAAGGGTCGCGACATGATCGATATTCACACCTAATTTTGGCATAATAAAAAACTGAGGGTGCTTAGGAAATTAACGTCATTGCGAGCGACCGCGAGGTCATATTGCTGGAGCGAAGCAATCGCCAAGTCTTTGGGATTGCTTCGTCCCCTGCGGGGGACTCGCAATGACGACTATTACTAAATTTTCATTTACTTCTGCTCAACCGCATACGGAACCTGCCCCGCCGCCTGCCGCCGCATTTCACCGCTGATGTAAAACCAGGTGATGATCGCCAGCACGAGCGCGACAAGTTTCAATACCAAATTTGAAAAGAATAGGTTCTTCATAGATTTATTTTTTCTTTTTAGAAGGACGGACAACAAGCTCTTTTAAGATCTCAAAACACCGCTCGCGGTTGGCAACAGGAATAAAACGCCCGTTCGCGGCGATCGAAACTTCGCCGGTCTCTTCGGAAACCATGACCACCACCGCGTCGGTCTGTTCGGTCAAGCCAACGGCTGCCCGGTGGCGGGTCCCCACGATTTTGCTAAAATTCGGATTTTCCGACAGCGGGAACAAACACGAGGCTGCCAAAACGCGGTCTCCTCTGGCCACAACGCCCCCATCGTGCAAAGGAGTTGTCGGCATAAAAATACTTTGCAAAAGCGTGGATGAGATCCTTCCTTCGATTGCGACCCCGCTTTCAATATAGGAGGTCAATTTCGTTTCACGCTCGACCGCAATCAAACAACCGATTTTTTTCTTGGAAAGTTTATAAATAGCATCGACGACCTGGTCAATGACCTCAACGATTTCTGCCTCGCCCAAACTGATATTAAACAAATGCCCTTGCCCCAATCGGGCCAACCCCTGGCGCAATTCCTGCTGGAAGATGACAAGAAGGGCGATGATGGAAAGGCCAAAAAATTTGGTCAACAGCCAAATGATGGTATCCAGCCCTAAAATTTGGGAGATCAAATAAGCGATGACGAGATACGTGATCCCGCGCAATACCTGAAAGGCCCTTGTGCCTTCAAAAAACACAAGCACGCGGTAGAACACGAACCAGAGGATAGCGATCTCAACGACGGGTTTGAAGGTTGACCAAAATAAAAATTTCATTATTTTAAGCGACCAAAGATGGGTTTAAAATGGCATCCGCAACGGTAACGACTTGTTTGGCTTCTTTGACATCGTGCACGCGCACGATATGTGCCCCATGAAGGACGCTTGCCGCAACCGTTGCTGCGGTCCCCCACGCCCTTTGAGAAACATCGGCGTTCAAAACTTTTCCGATGAACGACTTGCGTGACGTTCCAACCAGGATCGGACAGCGCAATTTCTGAAATTCGGATAAACGTTTTAAAATCTCAAAATTCTGCGCCGCTGTCTTGGCAAACCCGATCCCGGGATCAATAATGATTTTATCCGATTTAATTCCGATTTCCAAGCATTTTTCCAATGAACTTCGAAGCTCACCTATTATATTAATAATTAAATTTTTATAGTTTGTCTTTTTCTGCATCGTTCGCGGAGTGCCGCGCATATGCATGAGGACAAGCGCCGCTCCATAATTCTTGACCATAGAAAGAAAAGACCTGGTCAAACGTGTGCCCATGATGTTGTTGACGATATCGGCGCCCGCATCAAGGGCAGAACGCGCCACCTCTATTTTATGTGTATCAATAGAGATGAAAACCTTGGACCGCTTGCGTAAAAGCGTAAGCGCGGGAATGACCCTTCTGGTTTCTTCAGAAACGGAAACGGCCGAAGCACCGGGCCTTGTGGATTCACCGCCCAAGTCGATGATATCAGCGCCCTCTTTTTCCAGGCGCAAAGCGTAAGCGGTATACTGTTGTGGATTGTTCTGCCGTCGGAAAATCCGCCCATCCCGGCTGAAGGAGTCCGGCGTTAAATTGACAACGCCCATGACCTTCGTCTGTTCTCCAAGAACCAGCCGACGGTCACGGGCGTCAAGAATGAATGTCTTTCGACGAGATTTTTCCGGCAAGACTACGAACTCTGCTCTGTGTTATTTTCGTTGATGACTGCCTCAACGGCCGAACGATGCTCTTTATGATCAGGCATATTCAAAAGGATGCGCGCATCATCGATGTCAATGACCTCTTTTTCAATAAGCCTGCGGGCCAAAAGCTCCATCTTGTCGCGATTTTCCGAAAGGATTTTTTTCGCGCGCTGATACGCTTCATCAACCAACACATCAACTTCTTCGTCGATCATCTTGGCCGTGGCGTCGCTGTAATCTTTTTCTTCGAACATATCGCGGCCCAAAAACGGCTGCTGATGGAATTTACCAAAGGCCATCTTCCCTAATTTTTCACTCATGCCATAAGCACACACCATGCTGCGGGCGAGCTTGGCGACACGCTCCAGATCATTGGATACGCCGGTCGTTGTATCGTTCAAACAAATTTCCTCGCCCACCATCCCGCCCAAAAGAACCACCATCATGCCTTTGAGTTCTTTCTTGGACATATAATGCTTGTCTTCCGTCGGAGGGGTGATCGTGTAGCCGCCGGCCATGCCGCGCGGAATGATCGAAACCTTGGTGAACGTATCCACCTCGTCGATCAAAAGCGAAAGAAGCGCGTGTCCGGCTTCGTGGTACGCCGTCATTTCCTTTTCCTTTTTGGATGTCACGCGGCTTTTCTTCTCCGGCCCCATGGTGACGCGCTCAACCGCAGCCAGCATTTCTTCCATCCCGACAGCCTCTTTATTGAAGCGCGCCGCCAGAAGCGCTGCTTCATTACAAACATTGGCCAGATCAGCACCGGAAAAATAAACCGTTACCTGGGCGATCTTGCGAAAATTGACATTGGCCCCCAACTTGATTTTTCGAGTATGGACTTTAAGAATTTCTTCGCGGCCATTAATGTCCGGCAATCCCACCACGACCTGACGGTCAAAACGGCCGGGGCGCAACAGCGCCGGATCCAGAGTATCCGGACGGTTGGTGGCAGCGATCAAAATAAGGCCGCCCATCGTGTTGAATCCATCCATCTCCACGAGAAGCGCATTTAAAGTTTGTTCGCGTTCATCATTACCGCCGCCGATGCCGGTAAAACGTAAACGCCCGACAGCATCGATCTCATCGATAAAAATGATACATCCTTTGCCGGACGCCTTCGATGCTTTGCGCCCCTGCTCGAACAGATCGCGCACGCGCGAGGCACCAACACCGACGAACATTTCCACGAAATCTGAACCGCTCAATGAAAAGAACGGAACCCCGGCCTCACCTGCCACGGCCTTTGCCAAAAGCGTTTTTCCCGTTCCCGGCAAGCCGATCAACAGAACGCCTTTGGGAATGCGGCCGCCCAAACGTTCAAATTTTTTGGGGTCTTTGAGGAAATCAATGACCTCTTTCAACTCCTCTTTGGCCTCGTCGACACCGGCGACATCGGCAAACGTGATCTTCTGCTGATCCTTATTGCTGATCTGCGCGCGCGATTTGCCGAACTGCCAGATCTTATTGCCCATCTGCGCCCCGCGCTGGGAAAGGAACCAGATAAAACCAATGATCAAAACGACCGGCATAAAATTAAAAAAGATATGCGCCAAAAATGTATCTTCCGGCACAACATTAAAATCTGCCACATGCGTACGGATCAGATCCAGCAATTTTTCGTCTTTTTGAGGGACGTTTAATTGAAACTCCGCCCCGCTTTTAAACTTTCCTTTCAAAATATTATCTACCCCTTCGGTCAGGGTCAACTTCTGGATCTCACCCGTCTGAAGATTTTCCTGAAGCTTCTTATAAAATTCGCTATAAGAAACTTTCTGGGGAGTGAGAAGTTTGTAGTTTTGCTCCGATTGGTTGAACCACCACAAAAACGTGAAGCCCAGGATCAACCAGACGATCCAATTGTTATTATTAGGAATCCGGTTGCGCAGGTCGTTCTTGCGGTTATTTTTTTTGGAACTTTGATTCGGTTGAGCGGTCATGGGGTCCTTTTTAAAGAAACATTCAAAAAACAAACATAAGCGATTATATATGATTTCACCGTGAATTCAAGGATTAGATTGAGGCTGGTTTTCCATTAGCATATTGCTTACAGGATTTTTCGACCCCATCGCTATATTGGCATTCGCTGATCAACCTGCCTTGTGGTGAATACTTTTTTGCTGAGCCTTCCATCTGGTCATTTTTAAAGTTTATGACCCATTCCACCTGGCCGTTATCATAAAACGTTTTAGACTCCCCTGTTTTTTCTCCGTTAACATACGTTGAGACCGCTTGAAGGCGACCATCCTCATCATACTCTTTGGCGATTCCGCTCATCTGATCATCTTGATAATCAATTTCATTCTTGAGCACCCCGCCTTCGCCAAACTCTTTGCTTGATCCATTTAACACGCCCATCCTGTATTGAAAAATATATTGCGGATCTCCATGTTCATAATAATATTTGCATATCCCGTCTAACTCGCCAGCGCGGTAACGCTCCTCGTTTTTTAACTGTTCATTCTCGTAATATTCTCTCGAAATTGCATCAAGATCGCCGTTAACGAAATTTTGATCAAGATGCACCGAGCCGCTCTCATAATAAGATTTGTACGCCCCGTGCAGCTGTCCGTTCTTATAATTGCCGACGCTGGATAATTTCCCCGATAAATAGTACTCGCGAAAAGGGCCGTTGAGCTTGCCGTCCTTGTAATTAACATCTTGCTTTATCTTGACTCCCCCGTCGTAATATTCCGTGTAGGGGCCGTTGTCCGGCGTCTCGGTTTGTGCACTGGCGCTGACGCTTAACATTAATAAGACGCTTAAAATAATACATCTACCATATTTTTTTAGAACTAGTTCCATAACCCATCTGACTCATTTTGAACGGTAAGCCTGGCGGTATCCCGAGCTCAAACAACGACTCCGCTTCGCTCCGTCGTAAACTCGCTCGGGATACCGCCAGGCTTACCGATAGTTATGAAATGGCTTCTAGTAACTTCATAATATCCTACGAGCGTCGCTTGAATTCTAAATAGCCGCCGGCTTTCATCACAGTAATGCCATCGGGCAGATCAACAGCGGTACGTTTCAATGGGCTTTTCAAAAGCGCTTCCAGATGACACACATGATCGAACGTCAACCGTTTCAGGTCTCCTTTAATATGTTTGAACGCCATACGCAACACCATCCGCTGCAAAGCCGGATGCGCTTTGGTCAATACTTTACAATTCAGACGGGCCTCGGACACTGAAGAACGTTCAGCCGCTTTATCCCATAAAGCCTGCGCCTGGCCTGTTAAAAGATCATAGTCCACACTGGCGCTCTCTGAAAGGTTCACCAGCAAATGCCTGATGTTCGGGCTGTATTCTTTGGCCAGCAAAGGCAGGAGTTTCAAACGGACCTTGTTACGGAAAAAATCCGTTTTCAAATTTGTCTTGTCGATCCGGTACGGCAATTTTTCTTTTTTAAGATACTTGAGGATCTTTGCTTTCTCAACGGATAAAAAAGGCCTGACAAACGTGACGCCGTGGATGTCCCTCTTCTGGTGAATGCCCCGCAACCCTAAAAGGCCAGAGCCTCTCAAGATCCTCATGAGGACCGTCTCTGCCGCGTCGTCGGCGGTGTGGGCCAGAAGAACAGCATCGGCCTTATAACGCCTGGCAACCCCGATCAAAAAATCGAACCGTTGTTGCCGCGCCCAATCTTCCAACGATCCTTTTTGAGAATGACGCAAGGGCGCCTGAGCACACACGCACACAAGCCCCAGACGTTTGGAAAACTCTTCAACGAACTTCCTATCCTTTGGGGATTCACGGCGCAAACGGTGATCCAGATGCGCAACAATGATCTTAATGCCCAGTTGATGGCGCAAAAGGTGCATGACATGCACCAGGGCAACGGAATCCGGCCCGCCGGAAACTCCGATGACCACGGTCGACCCCGATGAAAAAAACCGTCCGCCGGTGATCACGCGGCAGGTTTCTTCAACGAGCAAAGGTCTTTTATTGGTTGGCTTGGATCCCACGTTTTTCAGAACGCGCTTCATGATAGGCTTTTCGTAACTGATCCGCATATTTCAAATTCGGCGGGCGGATTTGAAGCTCGGCAAAACCCTGCCGAATAATCTCGACATTGGCCATTGTTTTATCTTCCAGGAACACATACCCCCAGCTCGCGCCATTTTCATCGACAGATTGAGTGTCGAATTCCACACGGACTTTTTTATGTTCCATCAGCCAGCGGGCAAAATCGTAGGCCTGGTCTTCCAGGGGTATGGTCGGGTCTGAAAAGTCCTCAATCACAAAACCGTATTTATCACGCTCAACATCATATTTGCGGGGAGCATCAAATGCTTTTAAGCCGATCAGCCGGACCTTTTCACCGCTATCCAGCTGGATCAGGTCCGATTTAATGACCCTCTCCACCTTGACGTTCTCATATTTGGTGGACATCCGTGCAAAAAGGCCTTCTGCGGACGAGGAAAGCGGAAGTGTAAGAAAGGATAAAGAAAGCACGATAACTAAAGTGGATTTTTTCATAACGAATATTCTACATCAAAGGTGGCATCCTTGAAACTTCTGGTTTCAAGGACTGCCATTTTCTCATCTGGATTCAAAACCGAGGTAGAAAATGGCGGGGAGTGGATTTAAACCACCGACCTGTCGGGTATGAACCGAATGCTCTATCAACTGAGCTACCCCGCCAATATAAGATAAACGAACACCAAATATCGGGCTTGATTGTATGTTAAACGGGTTTAAAATTCAAGCGTTTTTTGAAGGATACCGAGGGAAAACCGTCGGGCAAGACATCGACCTACATATAAAAAATAAAACCTAAAAGGGCCAGGATCACAATCAAAGAAATGATGTAAAAATCATTAAAATAAAAAAAGTCCCTGACCCGTTCGGTTTGGGTATAGGCAAATTTTATGTTCTCATTGACGATGTTGCCGGTGTTGCGGATGGTCACGACTTCGCTTTTTTTGAGCCTCAAGAACTGGTCCGCGATGCGGTACGCCTGCAGCTTCTGAGATTCGATCATGTCCATGACTTTTTTTTCCGAAACCCCCAGGACTTGCGCAGTCTCACGAACGGTTATGAATTGTTCGTTCGTCATTGAATTTTCCCTGCCGCGGCCCATGAATCGATCTTCACGCGCTCAAACTTCCAGCCGTCGGCGTCTTTGACCGCGGGGATCTTGCCGCTGGCTGCTAACTCAACAAGGGCGGGCTCGTCGATCTCCAGATACTGCGCCAGTTCATCGACCGTCAAGTATTCGTCCATCATGTGGCACTTGCCCTGAAAGATTGCGCCTTCAACAACGTTCAATTTGGGAGTTGAAGCGTCCCCTGTTAAGACCGCGGTGGGCATTAAGACCAACATTTTTTTGGCCACGACATTGCCTTTGATCTTGCCGACGATGATGATGTTATCCCCGTTGATATCGGCATCGACCTGCGAAGCGCTGCCGATCGTCAGCGTGCCGCGGGTGGTGAGCGTTCCTGAAAATTTTCCGTTAATTTTCAGATTGACTGGTTCGCAAAAAGTCACCATCCCCTGCATGGGGACGTTGATCTCGATTATTTTTTCTTCACTTTTTTTATGTTCCCGACGATCACGAAAAGACATCATCCTTGCTCCTTTAAAACTTAATAAATTCGAAATCCGAATATCGCCTGCCCTGATACGCTCAGACGGGCCAGGGAAATCAGAAACAAACTCGAATAACCAAAATCCGAATGTTTAAAACCGTTTTAGACATTGAAACATTGAGGCATTCGATATTGTTTAGTATTTCGGGTTTCGAGATTCGAATTTAGATAAAATTGTATGTTGTTATTATATAACAAAAATAAAAATTTAAGTCAACCCCTGTTAATTGCGATATAAATGATATCCCAATCCGGCGATCATGGCCGCGTTGTCCAGGCACAACGCCATGGGAGGAAAACGGACATCGATGCCCTGTTGTTGGACCTGATGGGCCATCCCTTCGCGCAAGCGTGAATTGGCCGCAACCCCCCCGCCGACGAGAAGCGTTTTGACCTTCCGCTCGCGGCAGGCCAAAAGGCATTTTTCAATCAGCACGTCCACGACACTTTCCTGAAAAGCGTACGCGACCTTGGCAACGTCAAAATTTTTGTTCTCCTGTTTTTTTACGTGGTAAAGGACCGCTGTCTTAACACCGCTGAAACTAAAATCATATGTTCCGGGCAATGACGCTCTCGGAAAACGAATCTCTTTATTGACACCTTCTTTAGCCAGGCGGTCGATGATGGGACCGCCGGGATATCCCAAATTTAAAATGCGCGCCACTTTGTCGAACGCTTCTCCGGCGGCGTCATCGCGCGTCTGACCGATCAATTGAAAATCATCATAATCACGGATGTAATAAAGGCTTGAATGCCCGCCGGAAACCACCAGCCCCACTGCTGGAAGTTTCGGCAACGGGTCGCTTTTGGGATCCTGAACAAAACGCAAAAAATTCGCGTAAATGTGCGCCTTGATGTGATCAACTTCCACCAACGGCTTCTTGAGCGAAAAACTCAAGGCCCGGGCAAATGAGATCCCCACCAATAGTGACCCGATCAAACCCGGTTTGCGGGTGACCGCGATCGCGTCGATGTGTGATAACCCTGTCTTCTGCAGGGCCTCGGCAACAACGAGTGAAATGAATTCCAACTGACGTCGGGAGGCAATTTCAGGAATAATGCCTCCGTACTGCGCATGATCTTTAAGACTGGTGGCAACCACGTTCGAACGGACCCAATAACCATCGGTCACGACAGAAGCCGCGGTTTCATCGCAAGAAGTTTCAATGCCTAAAACGTTCATTGGCTTATGTATTCTCTGACGGGAACAAGCTCGATCCCCTGCTCCGTGAACCACGGGATACGATCGGCAATGACCTGCAGCGTCAAGGACCGGTCATGGCCGATGGCAAGCGCCTTCCCGCGTTTTTTGGCAATGCGCGCCAAGGCGGCCAGCTGATTTTCAATGGCTTTGCGTTCGTTTACATTATCCAAAAAAATATCACGGGCGGTAAAAGGAACGTCCATTTGCCTGGCCAAAGGCGCGCACACCGATTTCGAGGTCACACGACTGTCCACAAAAAAAAGCCCGCGGTATTTCAACTGTTTAAAAACCGTGGTCATCAAGCGCTTGTCTTCCGTCGCCTTTGAACCCATATGATTGTTAACACCGTCGACAAACGGCATTTTATCAAGGATCTTGGTTAACAAACTATCCACCTTAATAGGCGACATCGATGTCTTCAAGACATAATCCTCCGGATATTTATCAGAATTATCATGCGGTTCCATGGGAAGGTGCAGCATGATCTCCTGGCCTGCCTCGTGCGCGCATTGGATAACGTCCGCCGAATGAGGCAAATCGGGCAGCACCGCCACCGTAACATGGCTTTTAATATCCCTTAAATATTGGCAATTTTTTGTGCTATATCCCCAGTCGTCGATAATGATGGCCACTTTCGCGGCCGCCCCCCCTCCGGGCGGGACTACACGCAGGGCAACAGGCACCGCCGCCGGCCCCTTCTTCTGTTTTTCAAGCGGTTTCACCGAAGGCGCCACGGGCCTGGCCATTGTTTTGACCGTTTTAGCATGAACAAAAAACTCACGGAACTGCGGACTGCTTTGATAAAGAAAATACGTTTCAACGCCGACGATGAAAATAAGAATGGCGATGATCAAATTTTTCTTGTCAAAATTTTTGCTTCTTTTAACCATGCTACCTTTGCGAGGAGGCCTCAGCCGACGAAGCAATCGCAAACCTCAACGATGGGATTGCTTCGCCCTGCGGGGCTCGCAATGACAAATTTTTTACGAGCCGAACTTCTTAAAAACCTTGATGCCTTTAAGGACACTGAGGGCGGCCTGGAGTTGATTATCCTCCGCCTCTTTCTTTTTAAGTTCCTGTTCTTTGGGGGTCAACGCCTTGTCTTTGTCCTCTTGTTCATCCTTGACTTTGACTTCATCGAAAACTTTATCAATGTCTTTTGACTTGTCATTGTCCTTCTTGTCTTCCGGCGGATAAATCCGTTCAACCACGACGTCCGGTTTGATCCCAACACCATGGATGCAAACACCAGAAGGCGTATAATATTTGCTCGTTGTCAAACGCAGGCCCGAACCATCCGGAAGAGGAATGACCGACTGCACCGATCCTTTGCCGAACGATGTGACACCGACGATCACCGCGCGCTTGTCATCTTTCAACGCGCCGGCCACGATCTCGCTTCCCGACGCACTTCCCTCATTCACAAGAACGACCATCGGCCAGGACGTAAAATCATGACTCTTATTGTTCGATTTGTTGACCAGATCCTGCGATTCCTGCCTGCCCTTGGTAGAAACAATCAACTGGCCATCGGGTAAAAATATTTCCGCCACATTAATCGCTGTCGTTAAAAGCCCGCCCGGATTGTTACGAAGGTCAAGAACGATACTGTCCGCTCCCTTGGCCTTCAATTCCTGCAGGCCTTTTTCAAATTCTTTAAAAGAATCTTCCCGGAATTCCGTCAGACGAATATAGCCGATGTTATCCTCAATGACGTGCACATCCTTGACGTCCTGAACATGGATGATCTCACGAGTAATCGTATATTCATGAACCTTCATCTCATCTTCCCGAAGGACCGTCACTGTCACTTTCGTTCCCGGATCACCGCGCAACTTTTTGACCGCCTGGCTTAAAGTCATGTCACGCGTGATTTCTTTATCGATCTTAACAATCTTATCCCCTGATTTAAGCCCGATCTTCCAGGCCGGCGTGTCTTCGATGGGGGTTATGATCGTTAAAAGCCCGTCGCGCATGGTTATTTCGATCCCCAAGCCGCCGAACTTGCCCTGGGTTTCCGTTTTTAAATCTTCGTAATCTTCGGGTTTTAAAAATTGGCTGTGCGGATCCAGGGCCGCCAGCATGCCATCGAGCGCACCGTAAATGAGATCTTTGGGCTCCTTGTCATCCACATATTCGGATTGAACCGTCGTCAAGGCATAGCTAAAAAGCTCCACTTGCGAATAAAGGTCGGCTCCTTTCTTTTTTTCAGCTTCCGAAAGAGCCAATGTGGTGATCGAAAAAAACGCGACGACCCCCACCAATAACGCAAAAGTCTTTTTAGACATTCGAAATCCTCCTGGTAATAAGCTCTCCCAACTTCTTGGGATTGGCTTTGCCTTGAGATCTTTTCATCGCCTGTCCGACAAGAAACCCGACGGCGCTTTGTTTTCCCTGTTTGACCTGTTCAACCACATCCTTATGTGCTGAAAAAATTTCATCGAGCATCTTTTCAAGCGCGCCGTCATCGGACACCTGGGCAAGGCCTTGTTCAGCGATGATCGCATCGGCATTTTTACCGGTGTCCAGCATAAAGCCCAAAACATCTTTGCCCACCAAATTGCTGACAACGCCTTCTTCAACTTTTTTAATAAGATCAACCAACTTCTCTGGCGTGAGCGTCATCTGATCAATGGACAACTTGCGCTCATTGATTTCCTTAAGAAGAACACTGGCGATCCAGTTGCATATTTTTTTGGGATCGTTCAACGCCCGCACACATGCTTCAAAAAAATCAGCAATCTTTTTATCCTGAACCAGGACAGAAGCATCATAAAGAGAAAGTTTGTAGCTATCAACAAACCTTTGAAATTTTTCTTTGGGGAGTTCAGGCATCTGCGCCTTAATATCGGCGATGAGCTTTTTATCGACGGTGAACGGAACAAGGTCAGGGTCTGGGAAATACCGGTAATCATGCGCCTGTTCCTTGCTGCGCATGGAAACGGTCATGCCTTTTTCTTCATTCCACAAAAGTGTTTCCTGTACGATCTTTCCGCCCGACAGGATGACCTGCGCGTGGCGGTTAACCTCATACTCCAAAGCGCTCTTGACCGCTTTAAAAGAATTCATGTTCTTCAATTCCGTCTTGGTACCGAATTGGGCAGCGCCATATTCACGGATGGAAACGTTCGCGTCGCAACGCAGACTTCCCTTTTCCATATCGCAGTCGGAAACGCCCAAATATTCCAGCGTTAATTTAAGCGCTGTCAAATAATCGTAGGCCTCTTGCGGCGAACGCATGTCAGGTTCGCTGACGATCTCAACCAACGGCGTTCCCGTGCGGTTGTAATCCGCCAGACTGCTGTTGGTCGCGTTGTCATGGATAAGCTTGCCCGCATCCTCCTCGAGATGAGCGCGGGTGATGCCGATCTTTTTTTCCACGCCGCCAGTCTTGACCATCAAATAACCTTTGGAACAAATAGGTTTATCGTACTGAGAAATTTGATATCCTTTGGGAAGATCCGGATAATAATAATTTTTTCGATCGAATTTAATGACCGGATTGATCTGGCAGTTTAAGGCAAGTCCAACGCGGATCGCATACTCGAGCGCCTGTTCGTTAAAGACCGGAAGCGAACCCGGCAAGCCAAGGCAGACCGGGCACGTATTCGTATTCGGCTGGGAACCGAATTGATTCGCGCAGCTGCAGAAGATCTTCGTCGCTGTTTTTAACTGCAGATGGACTTCAAGGCCGATGACTGTTTCAAACTTCATAATCAAAAACCATTCTTAGAAGAGGTAAAGAGGTATAGCATCGTTGTAGCGTATCAGAGGTAAGAGGTAAGTGATAAGAGGTAAAAAATAAAAGTCAAATTTACAGGGTGTTTGTTACTTGTATTTTGACATCTATTTTTTCTTACCTCTTACCTCCTGCCTCTTACCTCTCTAAATTTTTGGCTTTTGTTTATGCCACTCCGTACTTTGTTCGTACGCGTATGCCGCGCGGAATATCATCTCCTCCGCGAACGGCTTGGCCATGATCTGCAGGCCGATGGGCAAACCATCTTTGCCGAACCCGCACGGGATGGACATCGCCGGCAGCCCTGCCAAATTCGCCGGGATCGTATAAATGTCCGACAGGTACATACTCAAAGGATCAGAAACTTTTTCACCCACTTTAAACGCTGTTGTCGGTGCCGTCGGTGTCAGGATCACATCAACCTCTTGAAATGCTTTGTCAAAATCATTTTTGATGAGCGTTCTTACTTTTTGGCCTTTGAGGTAATAAGCATCGTAATAACCTGAGGAGAGCGCATAGGTCCCGAGCATGATGCGGCGCTTGGCCTCGGCGCCGAAACCCTGGCAGCGCGTTTCTTCAAACATGTCAACGATGGGTGTTTTGCGCAGTTTGGACGGAGAAGCCCTTAATCCATGCCGTACTCCATCGAAACGGGCCAGATTCGAACTCGCTTCCGCAGTCGCCAAAATGTAATAGGTCGCAACCGCGTATTTTGTATGCGGCAGGGAAATATCAACGACACAAGCTCCTTGTTTTTTCAAAACGTCAATGGCCGTGCGCACGGCCGCTTCAACATCAGGATCCAAACCTTTAATAAAGTATTCCTTTGGAATCCCTATCTTCAAACCTTTAACGTCCTTGACCAATGCTTTGGTGTAATCCGGCACCGGGACATTGACCGACGTCGAATCACGCTCATCATAACCGGAAATAATATTCATCAAAAGCGCGCAATCATGCACGTCCTTGGTCAAAGGGCCGATCTGATCAAGGCTGGATGCGAACGCGACCAAACCGTAACGCGACACCCGGCCGTACGTCGGCTTTAAACCAACGATGCCACAAAATGCAGCCGGCTGGCGGATAGAACCGCCGGTATCGGAACCCAGCGCCCACACGGCTTCGTCGGCCGCAACCGATGCTGCGGAGCCGCCGCTGGATCCGCCGGGCACATACTTTACATTCCAGGGATTATACGTCGGGCCGTAGCATGAAGATTCACAGGAAGACCCGAAAGCGAATTCATCCATATTGACCTGGCCGATGATGATGCCGCCGCTGGCCTTTACTTTCTCAACAACAGCAGCGTCGTACGGTGGCCGGAACCCTTTAAGAATTTTTGAACAGCACGTAACCTCAACACCCTTGATGCACATGTTGTCTTTAATGGCGATAGGAATAGGAAACGGCTTCGTTGTTAATGGCCCGTCAAGCTTAGCATCAGAAAGGCGAATAAAGGCCTTGACCTTGCCATCGACGCGTTCGATCTGTTTTTCGAAAGCGGAGCACACATCCTGGGCGGATGATTTATTCGCTTTCATCAGATCCAATAGTTCGTGGGCTGTGCAGGCGTGTAAATTCATTCAATCACTCGCGGCACTTTGAAAGAACCCTGGTGGGTGTCGATGGCCATTTTCAGGACGTCAGCTTGCGGCAAAGAAGGTTTTTGAACGTCGTCACGGTACACATTCTGCAGATGCAAGACATGGCTGGTGGGCTCAACGTTATCGACGTTCAATTCCCCTAATTGATCGACGTAACTGATGATGTTCTCAAGATTCTTCGTAAACCCATCCAACTCGTCTTCGGGAACGTAGATCCTGGATAAACTGGCAATGTAACGGACGTCTTCTTTATTCGGCATACTATTAATTTATTGAAATTTTTAAGGTAAGCAAATTAAGGCATTATCCTAACATCAAACGCCATTACTGACAAGCGTAACGTAGGCATCCAGTGGGCATCCAGCGGACGTATTATTTTACTGGTTAGTTTCTTGACTTGGGACGCCTGCCGGCGGGCTCAAGTGTTCATCCCAGGGCCGGCGTTCTTTAAAAACCCAATCAAACTCCTGGGAACGTTTGGAAAAATATTCCCCGGCAAAAACAATGTCGCCGGTGCTCCTATGGATAACAACCAAATATTGCGCTTCCTTTAATTCCGTGAAGGTCTTGGAGTTCGGATCTGTTGATATCGGCGACAACCAATTGTGGCCAAAAACCACGAACCAGTAATCGGAATATTTCTGCGTATAAAGATTGTTCAAAATGCCTGGGGCTGTAATCTTATAATTGCGCTTCTCTTCAGTGGTGATGATCTTGCGTTTGGCGATCGATTTTGCCTCCGACATACTAACACCGTCGGAATAGTCCACTTTGTCCTCATAATTCCTGACGATATCCTCGCGGGAAGCGCACGAGGTTAACCCGATCATCAACACAATTAAAAGCGCGGCTGTTTTCATGAGATCCTCCGACTTAAATTTAACTTTTCGCTAAAGTCATTCCCGCGCCTGTCTGCCGTGTAGCCAGAACAGACAGGCAAGCGAGAATCCACGTCCTTGGATCCCCGCTTTCCCTGGCCCGTCTTACAGACGGTCCAGGACGGGCGCGGGGATGACAAAAGATTAGCAATTCCTTTTAGCGCTGTCAATCATCAACCAAAGTTTTTCGTAACATCATTCAACAATTGCCACGCGTGTCCCTATAGGCACAAGATCGTAAATCTCCTGAACGTCCTCATTACGCATCCGGATGCATCCGGAAGAAACTTGTTTACCGATTTGTTCCGGCTCAATGGTGCCGTGAATGCCGTATTTGGGAAGATCAAAGCCCAACCAACGCGTCCCCAAAAAATTCTTAGGGTCATTGGCCGACACCACATCTCCTTTATGGAACCACACCGGGTCGGCATAACGGTCTTTGATCGTGAATTGGCCCGCCGGAGAACTGTTGTTCTTTCCCGTTGAGACCGGATAAACCTTGACGGTCTCTTCACCGTTCTTTAAAGTTAATGTGTTATCCGATTTATCGATCGTGATGGTAAAAGCGCCCAGCCACACCGAAAGTTTTTGGCCCGCAATGATCCGATTAGTTTCTAAATGATTGCGGCGTTTGATCAGTTCAATGGTCGTTCCAAACTTGTGGGCGATCTTTCCCAATGTGTCGCCGGGTTCGATCGTGTACATTTCCGTCTGATGCGTCTCCAGGGGCGAAAAAATAATGGCAACATTTAAACCCCACAGCTCTTCTTGTAATTTTTGAATATTGGAAGCGTTCGGGTGCTGGGCGATTATGTCCAAATACGCCTTGCGGGACTCCAACAATTCTCCTCTGTTTTTTTGATTCTGTGCCTTTTGATAAAAAGGCTGGACCCAAGGGTCGATGACCAATCCCTGCGACAATTCTTCAGAAATACTAGAACGAACAGAAAAACTAATCAACGCCGAGAATGTCAAGAATATCAAAACATTAATTTTCTTCATATTTTAAAATACCGACAATAGCGGATGCAGTTCCTCTGACCAAAGAATTGGGCCCGGTCGTTTCATATGCTTTTAAAATACGCCTGACGCCTTCACCCCGGAAACCAAGGTTAAACAACACAATACCTTCTTCCAGGACATCAATATATTTCGGTTCAGGATCAAACAATCGTTCTTGAAAAGATCGCGTTCGAACGTTCTTTGAGATCCATTGAATTTCGCCTATATCATCCTCACTCAGCGCGGCCGACCGTATGTCCCCATCCAAACGATCGATCAGTGTCGGGAGTTTATATATACCTCTGCGTACAAAAACAAGGGTCGGGCCATCCACAAAAACAAGCTGCCAGTTGGGCGCTTGGGCCAAATATTCGGCCAGATCGCGCGATGCTGGAACGGAAGTATCCCAAACAACAATGTTAAGATTATATTGGCGCGCCAAGGGTTCCCAAACATCACTCGCACCTTTGTTGAGCAAATTAAAACATTCCTCAAAATTACGATGATTAATTTGCCTTCCATCGACGAATGGCCGTAACTTAGGATACCCTGTCCAAAGTAAATATCCCCCCAAAAGATCCTGTACGAATACATTGCCAATGATATGCTGATCCAATAAGAACTGCACTGAAGCCACCGGATTGCGTGGATAAAAATTCAGACTCGCCCCGTCTCTCCAGGAACCGCGAATATACATCCCCCCGCCCAAAAACATTAATAATTGACAGCTTAAAAACAGGATCATCACAATAAGCGCAACTTTATCCACGACCTTTGAAAACCATAAAGCTTCCCATTTTTCTTTTATACCGCGCTCATAAACACAATCAAGGATCAAATACAATATCACGATAGTAAAAAAAATCCCGGCCCTTTTGGCACATAAATACATAAATAAAGAAACAATAAACAAAAGAATCTTCCACAACTGACCACGTTTGCTCAAAACAATGGACATGATACCGGAACCAGCCAAAGCAAGGAACATAATCGCCGATAACCACGACGAAAAGAGAAACACCGGCGGCTGAGCCTCATCAATGGTCGAAAGGAATTTATAAAATAAAATGTGCTGTGGGAATAAAAAAACTTTAAACGGATACATCAAGGCCTCTATGCCATAAGGGCTCACCGCGAATGCCAGCAAAAAAGAACCCAGCACAACAGCGAATAATTGCGTTTCTTTCCATGGATCGAATGGACGATCTTGTTTCTTCAAAAAACCATTCAGGGAAGCAATGACGCTTGCAAAAAGACACAACCCCAGCAATAGACCACCAAAAACAAAACTTCCCAAATGCATATTGCTCCATAAAATCCCGTACAGCGGCAAGACCCACAGATGTCGAGAATCAAACGTGCGCTGATAAGCCAACACATGAATCATGAACAATTGAATAAAAACATAATTAAATGTGTCCGGCCTCAAGAAAAACCTGCCCCATAACGCGTTCAGAAAAATGTATGCAAAAATGATAAGCCATGGGAACGGCAAACGCCGATATCCGTAAAGAATAAAGATCAGCATGATCGATAAAAATAATACGGCGCGAAAAAATTTTACCCCCTCATAACCGCCGGCCGCATAAGACAAATAATAGACAGTGCTTCCGAGCCACTGAGTAAGGATCCATGGGGAACCCTGATGGTCAAACGGGAAAGGATCAATATGCGGGACCTGTCGATGTTCAACAATCCACCGCCCTGCACTCAAATGCCACCAGCCATCTTCGAATTCAATGGGCCAATAAAACGAAGAAAAAGAAAAGAATATCAACAATGCTAACGCGGTAGTTTTTAAAATTTTGTCGAACATGCCGGATCTTATCTTATCCGTGGTCGGATTTTGATGGTTCAATATGAATGAAAACATCGGCGATGCTTGGGTTGGAAAGACGGATCATGTCTTTAACGGTATGCGCGATGGCATGTCCCTGAAGAACGGACATCTCAGCGCGCACCTCCACATGCAGATCGACATAATATTCCAGTCCCATTTTACGGATATGGCACTTGTCCAAACCTGCAACGCCTTCAACCGTGATCGCGATACGGCGGATCTCAGACTCCAACTCCGTTGAAGGCGTCGCATCCATGATCTCATCCAGGGCAGGACGCAACAAACGGTAGGCATTATAAAGAATAATTCCCGACGCTGCCAAAGCTGCCCAATCGTCTGCTGCCTCATACCCGTGGCCTCCTGCAATGGCGATACTGATGCCAATAAAGGCTGCTACCGACGTCAAAGCATCGCTGCGATGGTGCCAGGCATCCACCTTCACGACGGTCGAATGGACATCTTCTCCGGTTTTGATCACGAAACGGAACAATAGTTCCTTGACTATGACAACCAAAACCAAGACCAGAAGGGTAAACGGTGCCGGCGCATGATGCGGCACAAAAATTTCGCAGACGCTCCCCACCGCCAATAAAACCGCGGCAGCCATGAGCCCCAGGGCAACGACCATCGCTGCCAGAGGTTCCGCCTTGCCATGGCCGTAGGGATGGTTCTCATCCGGCGGAATGGCAGCGATCTTGAGCCCTCCCCAAACGATCAGGGAACTAAAAATATCAAGAGTGGATTCGACCGCGTCCGCGATAAGGGCATAGGAATTGCCGACAACGCCGGCAACACCCTTGATCGCTGCCAGAATGACATTGACAACGATCCCAACGACCGTCGAATGGATCCCGCGTGCAGCACGATGATTCTTGAGGACAGGTTTATTGGCCATTGGTTTTAGCACTCAACCCGTTTGTTGCCAAGGATGAGACAGGTAAAAAGACCTTTTCACTCTTGCGCAAAAAATCATCCATGGATCCACCATGGACAATATTCGCATACGGAGGCACAAGCGTTGAATAAAAATCCGGCTGCGGGTCAAATTCTGTTTTGCCCGCATAATACGTGACAATGCCAAAAAAGATGATCACGGTAGAAATAATAGTAGCAGCGATGATTTGATTACGGCGGGAAATGAACGTGGCAATGGTCAGGTGCCCGGCGATCAAAAACGAAAGGAACACCCAGGAAATGACAGAACCCACCGCCATTTCAACAACAAAGCTGCTTGCCCAATAACCGCAATGGGCTGCCAAAGGATAAAAAAAGGTCATCGCCAAAAAGAAAAGCGCAGCCCACGAAAGCTGAGCGTTAAAGTTGGACCTGTGTTTGATCAACCTCCCCACAAAAGCCCACACTCCTGCCCATACCAAAATGATCAAGAGCAAACCAATGCCCATGGAAATAAATTTGGACAACGGCATATTCTTATAGCTTTCCTGATGCTCGATGGCAGATGATAAAAGAAGGGCGCTGGCAACGATCAACCATGCCTTGCCCGGCTGGTTGATCTCCTGAAAGAACGCGCTCGGCACAGCCAGGGCAAGTGCCGGAAGAACCGGATGGCCAGCGACCAGGAACCGCAAACGAGTCCTGCCGATCGTGACCTCGTCCCCGGAGCGCAATGGCGCCTCCTTTTCGATCTTCGCTTTACCATTAATGTGTGTGCCGTTGGCGCTGGATAAATCCTCAATGGTAAAGCCTTCCTCATGCGCATGAATAACACAATGATGCTCGGAAACGTACGGGTCAGCGATGATGAAATCATTGGCGTATCCGCGGCCAACGCGGATGTCGACACCGCCGAACACTTTATAGTCCCGACGGATGCCGCTGTCTTTGATGAGCTCAAGGACTACTTTTTCCACTCGATCGCTCCCATAAATTTACGCGTCAACTGCAGGGCCTTGTCTTTGGTGACGCCCAGGGCCACCAAGTCCGCTAAAAGGCCTTTACGATAATGCTCAGCAGAGGCTATGTTCAAATTGATATCATACAACTGCGGAAAACTTTTGTATTGCCGGGCGCATAACATCACTTTCCAATTTTCGCCGGAGATCCTGACAAACCCTGCTTCACATTGAAAATTCTTCACATCATCTTTTTTAGCATTGTCAAAATCGAAAGGCTGAGAAAACCAATGCTCATAAAGATTATAAAAACGAAAAGTGTTCAGTCCTTTGCTTTTGATCCAAAGATAATTATAAATTACCTGGCCTGTGCGCAAGTCGGAGGAAACAAAAATATCATCCTGGCTCGAACAGCGCAGGGACGTCCACGTATAAAGCTCTTCACTGTTATCTTTAGAGTCTCCCCAGCATTTAAAAAGTTCTGTCATCTCGCCAGGTACGCGCGCATCGCCCATGGTTTGCTTTTCCCACGAAGTCTTAAGCAGCGTATCAATCAGGTCCAATTGGTTGGCCAGAAGTTGGCGTTCAATGGCGTTGCTCCAATTATCAAAAGGCGCAGGATACTTGACCCTCGCATACAACTCTTTAAGATACTCGACCGGCACCAGAAAGCTTAATTGGTTGCCGTAAGTCGAAACATTAACGCCGATGACACGGCCTTCATAATCCATGGCCGGGCCGCCGCTCATCCCTCCGTTTAACGAACCAGAAAAATGGATCTTGCGGTACAATGTTTTTTCCAAAAGCCCGTTATACGTCCCTTCGACGATCGACATGCCCAGATCATGCGGATTGCCCATCGAAAAAATACGCGTGCCTTTGGGAAACTCGGAACTTCCTAACTCAAGGAAAGAATCGTACCGGTCCCGCGTTTGAAGAATCGCCAGGTCGTGCACGACGTCGATGGCTTTGATGTCAACGGTCCCGACAACGCCGTCATAACGCAAGAGCTCAACCTTGAACCGCTTCGGCTCGTGGACAGCATCGGAGATCACATGAAAATTGGTGGCGATGGCGCCGTCATTGGTGAATTGAAAACCCGAACCGATCACGGATTTTTTGCCGCTGGCCAGATCAATGACACGGATCTGATAAACAGCGCTCTGGTATTTTTCGTAGAGTTTTTGCGCCTCGTCGGTAATGAACGGGCGGCTGGAAGGCGGTTGCGCGGCAACAGAGCCCGGGGATGATGAAGCTGCGGCCGGAACCTCATCCGGGACCGGGTCGGCACAGGCCAAAGAAAAAAGGAACACGTAAAAAAATGCCGTTAAAGCAAAACCCGCGTCTCGAGATGGACTCATAAAGATTACTTAAGTTTTGTTTTTAGATCTTCCGGTAATTCCTGAGGTCTAAAATCGTGGCTAAGACAGGCCAAGGCAACTTGTGCCTCCACCAAAAGCTGGCCAGTTTCCTTATGACGAACCGTTTGTTCAAAAAAAAGCTGGGCGGCCGTCATCTTCACGACCTTGGCATCGCAAAGGATCACATCCCCGTAACGGGCAGGAGCTTTATAAGTGATCGTGCATTTGCGCACGGCAAAAAGATACCCGCGGTCGTTCAAGGCCTTGACCGTCAAACCCGTTTCATCCAGAAGTTCGGTGCGGGCCTCTTCCAGAAACGCCAAATACCGACCGTAATAGACAACCCCGCCGGCATCCGTATCGTGATAATAAATCCGTTTTTCCATGGATAACTTCCTTGATTGAATTGTCCGGATTATAACACAGGATAAATCATTGACCCATCGGGAACTCAGATTTCTTTACCCGAGGCAGATGGTTTCAAAGCACTGGCCAAGGCCACAAACTGCTGCAGACTCAAACTCTCAGCGCGCGCCGTGGGCGCAATACCAATACTTTTTAGAATATCAGACATCTGATCTTTCGCCATGAGAACGGACAAAGCATTCAGAAGCATTTTGCGGCGCTGTCCAAAACCCAAACGGATCACTTTGAACAAAAATTCCTCGTCGTCTACTTCATGCAAAGGCTTGTCCCGCAACGTCAATTTCAAAAAACAGGAATCCACCTTGGGGGCCGGCCTGAAGCAGGTATTTTTGATTTTAAAAAAAATACGCGGTTCGGCAAAAAATTGCACGAAACACGAAAAAGAACTGTAATCCTCAGTGCCGGGCTGGGCAATGATGCGCTGAGCGAATTCCCACTGCACGGTCAAATAAAATTCACTGAACAAACGGCGATGTTCGATGATCTTGGTGATGATGGGCGTTGAAATGTAATATGGCAAGTTACCAAAAACTTTAATCTTTGTGTCATTCCCGCGAAAGCGGGAATCCATCGAGTGGGCCCCCGCTTTTGCGGGGGTGACATTAGTGAGATCCCATTTTAAAAAATCAGCGTGGATAATTTGGGCGTGCGTGCCTTTGAACTCTTCGGTCAATTGAGCCCACAGCCGCCGGTCAGTTTCAATAGCAATAAAATGTCCAACTCGACTGACAATCTCCCGCGTGAGGGCTCCTGTCCCAGGGCCGATCTCTAAAACACGGTCGTCCTTTTTAAACGCGCAGGCCTCAACAATTTTCCCGATGACGTTCTTATCAACGAGGAAATTCTGGCCCAAACTTTTCTTGGCGCGCAAAAATTTTTCACGCGAGGATCTTTTTTGAGATGATCGAAAAGCGTTCATACCAACTCGACGGCCAGACGGATAGCTTGCGCCATGGATGAGGCATCGGCCTTATTTTTTCCGGCAATATCAAATGCGGTGCCGTGCGCCGGGGACGTGCGCACAAACGGTAAACCGATCGTAAGATTAACGACTTGGTGAAAGTACAATGTCTTCATGGCGATCAACCCTTGATCGTGATACATGCTCACAATGGCATCGAAATTCTTCCGGCGTTCAAGCACGAACATGGTATCCCCGGCAAAAGGCCCGGAAACATCAATCCCTTTGGTTTTTGCTGTTTTGATCGCCGGTGCGATCTTTTGAATATCTTCTCGGCCGATCTCCCCGCCTTCGCCGGCATGAGGATTTAATCCGCAGACCGCGATGCGCGGGCGAGATATTTTAAATTGCCGGCGTAACGACCGGTCAACAAGCATGATCGAATCCAAAACCTTTTGCCGCGTGATGGCCCGCGGAACTTGGGCGATCGGGATGTGCCTGGTCGTGATCACGGTTTTAAGTTCGTCCGTCACGAACATCATATCAAATTTTTTGACGCCGAAAGCATTGGCAAGGTACTCCGTATGCCCGTGAAAACCCGGCTTAAAACGGCAAACCGATCCTTTGGATAAAGGTGCGGTCACGACCGCCTGAATTTTATTTTTTTTTAATAACTCGACGGATCTCTGAAGGAATTGAAAAGAGAGCTCGCCACTCTGGACTGTGGGCTTGCCCAGCGCAAAATCTGGGTGCCTGGAGGATTCGATAATCAAAAACTCATTGTCATGCCCGCGCAAGCGGGCATCCACGAGTGGATTCCCACTTACGTGGGAATGACAAAAACCTTGTCGACGAAAATACCTCTTAAATGAATCCTCATCGCCAATAACAAGAAAACGTACGGGGCTACGCAACGAAACTTTGGCCAGCGCTTTAGCCGTAACCTCGGGGCCGATACCCGCCGGGTCCCCCAGCGTTATGCCGATGACCTTAGGGGCGGATTTCGACATACGCCTTCTCACGCAGCTTGCTGATCCATTCGCTGAAACGGTTCCTGAATTTATCTTCAAAAAGCCTCGCGTAGATCTCTTCCTTGGCGTCTTTAAGGGATTTAGTTTCGCGCGAAGATTTCCTGTTGAATTTAAAAATATAGATACCGTTATCCAATTCAATCGGATCGGAGATCTCCCCCTCCTTCATATTAAAAACCTTCTCTTCGATCTGCGGCTTAAGCTGCCCTTCTTCCATAGTTCCCACAGAGGGCAAATCAGAATGCGCTTTGGCAAGATCCTGAAAATCCTTGCCTTCTTTCAATTGTTTATAAACATCCTGCGCTTCCTTCTTGGCCTCATCGTGCCCTTGATCAAAAGAAACAAAAATAGAATCCATATTTACCCGCGCCTTTTCAACAAATTCATCCTGGTGCTGACCGTAATAATCGGTAACCTCCTGGGGGTTGACAAAAATTTTTGAACGCACCTCAGTATCCACCATCCATTTGGCTTTCATTTGGTCGATGATCTTGTTACGGATATCAGTGATGGTCATGCCTTGATGGTCAAGCATGGTCTGAAATACATATTCCGATGGATACCGCGATTTGATTTCCTCCACTTTTTTATCAATTGCCTGCGGTTTGATGCCCAGATCCTTATCTTTGGCTGCGGCCAGGATCAATTTATCTTCCACTAGCTGGTCGATTCCTTTTTTTTCATACTGCCGCATGATCTGGTCAATCTCAAAAGGATCCTGGTTCTCAATGCGCAATTGCCCGTACATGCTTGCCACGTAAGCCCTGAGGTCTTTAAGGGTCACCACCTCGTCGTTGACAACCGCAATGATCTTGTCGCCATCCATCGCCCAGCCTTGGGAAGCAACAACAGTATTCACGGCAACCACCAGAATGACACTCCAAAATATTTTATTTAACATGCTCATGTTTCCTGGCTCCAATTTTCTTTTTCAAATGCTCAATGGATTCTTTCAATAACCGGCAATAAAGGTCAAATCCAATGGCCGATATAAACCCGTGTTGCTGCTGGCCCAAAAGGTTGCCTGCCCCGCGGATCTGCAGATCTTCAAACGCGATCTGAAAACCGGCGCCCAAGTCACTGTATTTTTCAATGGCCTCCAGGCGCTTGCGCGCGATGTCTGACACCCGATATTCCGGAGGCACAACAAAATAAGCGTACGCCTTGACGTCCATACGCCCCACCCGGCCGCGCAGCTGATGCAGTTCGGATAATCCGAAGCGGTCCGCACGGTTGATGATCAGCGTATTGGCGTTCGGGATATCAATCCCCGACTCAATGATTGACGTACAGACCAAAACATCAATATCGCCATTGAGGAATTGTAGCATAATTTCTTCCAAAAGTTTACCAGGCATTTGTCCGTGCGCCACTGCGATCCGGGCGTCCTTAACGAGCCTTTTAATGACATTCCCGACCTGATCAATATCCTCCACACGGTTATGTAAAAAAAATACCTGGCCTTTGCGCCGCAATTCACGCTCGATCGAGTCCTTGATGAGTTTTTCATCAAAATGAATGATATGGGTCGACACCGGAATGCGGTTTTGCGGCGGCGTTGAAATGACCGACATGTCGCGCGCGCCTGAAAGCGCCATGTACAGTGTGCGCGGGATGGGCGTTGCGGTCAATGTCAAAACATCCACAAGCAAACGGTATTGCTTCAATCGTTCTTTGGCTTTGACGCCGAAGCGTTGTTCTTCGTCGATGACGACCAACCCCAAATTTTTAAATTGCATGTCTTTGGACAAAAGCCGGTGCGTGCCAATAACAACATCAACCTTACCATCGGCCAGATCACGGACGATCTTTGCCTGCTCAGCCTTGGTGCGAAAGCGGCTGAGCATGGCAACCTTGGCAGGAAAATCCGACATCCGTTTGCTGAAATTGTAATAGTGCTGCTCCGCCAGGATCGTCGTCGGAACGAGAACTGCCACTTGCTTGTTATCCATGACAGCCTTGAATACGGCGCGCAAAGCCACTTCAGTTTTTCCGTAACCAACATCCCCGCACAACAAACGGTCCATCGGGCGGGACGATTCCATATCGCGCTTGACCTCTTCCACCGCCTTGACCTGATCCGGTGTTTCCGTAAAAGGAAATCGCTTTTCAAAATCTTTTTGCCATTCTGAATCTGCAGAAAACTGAAAACCGCCCAAACCCGTGCGTGCGGCCTGTGTGTGCAAAAGTTGGGCGGCCATATTTTGCAAACTTTTTTCAATCTTTCGCCGGGCAGCTTCCCACGCTTTATTCCCTAATTTATAAAGCCGCGGCGGTTTTTTCGTGAAGCTGACATATTTCTGCACCAAATGAATATCGTGTTTGGGAACGAAAAGTTTATCCCCGCCCTCGTATTCAATGACCAGATGGGGCAGGTCTTCCGCTTTGACCTTAAATTCCTTAATGCCCAAAAACCGGCCGATGCCGTGGTTGTGATGGACCACGTAATCACCCTTGTGAATGTCGACAAAATTATTTAAAGGTGTTTCAGAATTAAACGGTGTGCGGGTGGACTCTTTAACCGGCAGGATGATGACCATCTGGTGCTGCCAAATGACCTTACCGGTTTGGATATTAAAACTTCCGATGGAACGGATGACATCATCATCGACATCCATGCGGATGGGGCCTTCAAAATTGGAAGGGAAAATGTCAACAACGCTGCCGCGCTGGGCAAAATCACCTTCGACCGTGGCCATTTTAGTTTTATGATACCCAAAATGGACCAAATGCCGTAAAACATCCTCAAGATTGATCTTTTGCCCGATGAAATATTCGAGGGATTTGAACATGAGCGTACCAAAATAAAATCGTTGTTCGGGAATCGTTGTTCGTCGCTCGTAACTTCTTACGATCAACGATCAACGGGCAACGAACAACGATTGATAAACTTCCAAAATTCGATATATAATTATTTTTTCTTAATGAACCGCTGGCACGCCAAGACCAGGGGCGAAGCGATAAAGACCGTCGAATACGCGCCCGTCACAAAACCGATGATCAAACACAGGGCGAACGTATTTAAGACTTCTCCACCGATCAGGTACAGCACAACTACAACAGAGATCGTCGCACCTGAGGTCAAAACTGTCCTGGCCAATGTCTGGTTAACGGAAAGATTGATAATCTCTCTTAATGATAACTTCTTTAAGCCGGACTTGGCCATATTTTCGCGCACGCGGTCATAATTCACGATCGTGTCGTTGATGGAATAACCGGCAATGGTTAGAAGGGCTGTGACGACCAAAAGATCGATCTGGCGCCCGAAGACCACCAAAAGCCCCATCGCTACCACAACGTCGTGGATCAAGGCCGCGATAGCGGCAAAAGCGAAATCAAAATGCTTGAACCGGAAACCGACGTAAATGAGAATGCAGATCAAGGCCGATAACATAGCCCAAATGGCCTTGACGCGCAGCGCTTTTCCGACGACAGGGCCGACCTTTTCAATGCGCAGCAGTTCGAAATGGTTATCGCTGAACTTCGCGCTGAAGGCCGCGTTGACCTTGTCGACCGTGTCCGCGGAAGTGCGGATGATCACGTTCTCGGGATTTTTGTCAAACTGCTGGATGATGGCGTCGATATCGCTGGCTTTCAGGGAACCGCGTATCTCTTCGGCTGAAACAGGATTTTCAAAACGGTATTCCTGGATCTGCCCGCCTACGAAATCAATCCCGTAAGCCTGGTCTTTTTTGGCATAGACGCTATAAAGCCCCCAGACAATAAGGCCGGCCGACAGCGCATAAAAGAAATAACGCTTGGCAAAAAAATCAATTTTGGTTTCCCGAAAAACTTGCATCATCGGAAGCGATTGGACCCACTTCATTTCCAGGATCAACATAAACAGCGTGCGGCTGACGTAAATGGCGGTAAAAAGGCTCGCCGCAATACCGATGATCAATGTGACGGCAAAACCTTTGATGGGCCCGGAACCGAACGCGAAAAGCATAGCAGCCGCGAAAAACGTGGTCACGTTCGAATCTATGATCGCGCTTAACGCCCGTTCGAAACCGGCGTTGATGGAAGCTGACAAAGGCCGCTGATTGTGCAATTCTTCACGGATACGTTCATTGATGAGAATATTCGCATCCACCGCCATGCCCAGAGTCAAAATAATACCGGCGATACCGGGAAGCGTCAGCGTCATCGGAGACGCCGGAAGCATCACGCTTAAAAATCCCATGGAACCAAAGATAAGCAGCAGGTTCAATGTCAGAGCGATCGAGGCAACGACCCCGCCCACCAAATAATACAGGGACATAAACACAACCAGCACCAGCCCGCCGGTGGCTGTCGCGCGGACACCGGCGTCGATGGAATCCTTCCCTAATAAGGGCCCAATGGTCCTCTCTTCCTCCACGTGCATCGGAGCCGGGAGAGCGCCGGAGCGCAGCGCTAACGCCAACATCGATGCCTCTTCAAAACTAAAACGGCCGGAGATTTCCGCCTGCCCTGTTAAAATCGGTTCGCGGATATTGGGGGCTGAAAGGACCTCTCCATCCAGCACGATCGCTAACGGATCGCCGACGTGATCCTGGGTTAGTTTGGCAAATTCCTTGGAGCCGAGCGAGTTAAAACGTAACGAGATTTTTGGTTCATAGGCCATGCTGTCCACGTCAACACGGGCATCGGCAATAGCCTCGCCCTGAAGCACAGTGTCTTGGGCAACAAGGATTTTCTCGTGCTCTTTTTTAGTTTCTTTTAACTCATATCCCGCCGGGACATTGCCGGCGATGGCTTCTTTAAGTTTGGCGGGATCGGAATTGACAAGTTTAAATTCAAGGTGCGCCACGCGCCCGACGATGTCCAATGCTTTTGTGCGGTCGGTGACCCCGGGCAACTGTATAATGATCTGATCCTCGCCCTGGCGCTGAATGACGGTCTCTCCCACGCCCATACCGTCGATACGATTACGCAGGATCTCCATCGCACGCAAAACAGCGTCGCTCTTCGCAATCGCCGACAGTTTCTCGGTCTCAACCCTCAAAACAAGATGCATCCCGCCTTTTAAATCCAGCCCAAGATTGATACGCTTTTGGATGGGAAAAATAAAATACAAACACGCTAAAAGGATGCCGAGGATCGTTAAAATGCGATTGCGCAGATTCTTGCTCATAACCTTCCTTGTTTTCATGTCATGCCCGTCCCCGCTCTTTGTCGTTCCCGCAAAAGCGGGAACCCACATGCGGGGATAAACTCCATCGGACATCCATCAATGGATTCCCACTTTCCCTGGCCTGTCTTTCAGACGTTCAGGGCGGGCGTGGGAATGACAACGTTAATTCTTAAGATTTTTGGACGGAAGCGATGGCTTCTTTGTCGATCTCCATACGGGCGTTGTCGTCAATACGGACAATGATAGTCTTTTCCTTGACGTTAACGACCGTGCCATGGATGCCGCTATTGGTCACGATCTGGTCGTTCTTTTTAACGGCCGCGAGCGTGGCTTTCATTTCGTTCTGTTTCTGTTTTTGCGGACGGAACACTAAAAAATAAAAAATTCCGATAATAACCACATAGGGAAATAAAATCTGAGTAATGTTAGCGCCGTCAGTAGGCATATGTGCTCCTTTTAAATGAATCGTCATTGCGAGGAGCCTGCAGGCGACGAAGCAATCCCCAAATTGGCGATTGCTTCGCCCCTTCGGGGGCTCCCCGGCCTGCCACCTGGCGCAGCCGGGGCAGGCGCAATGACGGAAATTTATTTATTTTTTCGCTTTAGCGACCAAACTCCTGACGGTATCCGTCATCCGAGCGCCTTTTTCGATCCACTTTTGCAATTTTTCATGATTGACGGAAAGGGATGCGGGCTTTTTAGCCGGGTCATAATACCCCAAGATGCCTAAATTGCGGCCGTCACGGCCTTCACTGCGGCTCATGGCCACAATGCGGTAGTTATAAACCTTGCTGGATGTTTTTCCTGCTTTTTGTAACCTGATACGTACTTCCATGTTTGTTTGATCCTTTCATTAGTTAAAGTCAGAAGTCCGATGTCAGATGTCACATGAAGCCGCAATGTTCTTGTGACTTGTGACTTCTGACATCTGACTTATGAATGTGCCATTTCAATGGCTCTTATTTGCGCTCGTGCTTTATTCACAGTTTCCTGATATTCCTTATGAGGATCGGAATCAGCGACGATACCTGCTCCGGCCTGCACATACGCCTTGCCTTTATGGACAACAACAGTCCGTATTGTAATACAAGTATCCAGATTTTTCGAGAAACTTAAATAACCGACGCATCCGCCGTAAGGCCCGCGGCGCACGCGCTCCAGGTCCTCAATGATCTCCATCGCGCGGATCTTGGGTGCTCCGGAAAGCGTTCCTGCCGGGAACGCCGCTTCCAACGCATCCAAAGCATCCATGCTCGGCTTAAGTCTGCCCTGAACATTGCTGACGATGTGCATGACGTGCGAATATTTCTCGACCGACATGAATTCCGAAACCTTGACCGTTCCCTGCGCGCAGACGCGGCCCAGATCATTACGTCCCAGATCGACGAGCATAACATGCTCCGCACGCTCCTTAGGATCTTCCAAAAGCTCTTTCGCCAAAGCTTCATCCTGGGCTTGATCTTTGCCGCGCGGCCGGGTTCCGGCGATCGGACGTGTTTCAACTAATCCATGCTCGCAACGCACCAAAAGTTCTGGAGATGAACCGACCAAATGAAGGTCGTCAAATTTCAAATAAAACATGTACGGCGACGGATTAAGTCCCCGCAAAGCCCTGTAAATATTAAACGAATCCGTGTGAATGTCAACCTGAAAACGCTGCGAGAGCACAACCTGGATGATCTCTCCTTCCTTGATCTCTTTTTTGGCTTTGATGACGATCTCTTCAAACTCTTTGGGCGTAACATTGGATTTGACTTGAATGGATTTAGATTTTTTGGAAGAAACTTTGGTTTTGGGCAGCGGTCCTTCTAATTCTTTAATTATCCCTTCGATTTTCTTAAGAGCGGCATTATATTTCTTGATCTTTACGGCTTCGGAATCCTTAGGCCCCACATCCACACAGGAAAGAATCTTGATCTTGTGGTGCAATTGGTCAAAGATCACCAGATCTTTCGCCAAAACAAAAACCATGTCATCGAACTTAAGATCGTCTTTGGTCTTCTGCGGCAGGCGCTCAAAGAAACGCACGCTGTCATAACTTAAGAATCCCACCATCCCTCCGCAAGAAACCGGCAATTGCGGGATGGCCACGAATTTGTACTGCGCCATCAGCTCCCGCAAAAGCGATAACGGCGAATCTTTAACAACACGGGTTTCTTTGGTTGTCTTACCTTTATCCAGGCGGATAATTTCCGCCGTGTTATTTTTACTTCTGACCACCAGCTCCGGCGAACGGGCGATAAACGAATACCGCGCCACTTTCTCCTGGCCTTCGACGGATTCCAGCAAAAAGGAATACTTTGAATTTCTGGAAAGCTTCAAATAGGCAGATACCGGCGTTTCCATGTCGCCTAAAATTTCCTTATAAACTGGTATTAAATTACCAAGTTTAGTGAGGGTCAAAAAGTCTTGTTTAGTTAAATAGTTCATAAGCTTGAGTCGAATCACACGAATGAAAACGAATGGCACGGATGTGAAAGAATTCTTCTTCTTTTGTTTCTTATTCGTGTCATCCGTTTATTATCAGCTCCATTTGATTCGTGTCATTCGATTTTGCGGTAAAAGCAGCTTCTTTTGTTGGTATGACAAGCTGCACCCACCTGTTCGACCTTAATCAAAAGCGTGTCGCAATCGCAGTCGTAAAAAATTTCTTTCACAAATTGAAAATGACCCGAGGTTTCGCCTTTGACCCAATAAGATTTGCGCGAGCGCGACCAAAAGCAGGTTTTGCCGACCTTGATCGTTTCGCGCAATGAATCTATATTCATGTATGCCATCATCAGGACCTCATTATTTTTGTGATCCTGAACGATCGCCGGGATAAGACCATCGGCACTGAACTTCAATTTGTCCAAATTTTGCGGTGTGATCCGGATCGTTTCCGCTTCAGGATCCAAAGGAGAGCTCATCGTATGTTCACTTTCTTTGATTTCAAATATTTTTTAACTTGGTCGATCGGTATTTCACCGTAATGAAAAACCGACGCAGCCAGAGCCGCGTCCGCTGATGTCTTTGTCAGAATATCGTAAAAATGTTCCAGCGTTCCCGCCCCGCCAGAAGCGATAACAGGAATATTAACCGCTTTGCATACTGCATCCGTCAGCGGCACATCGTAACCGTCTTTGGTGCCATCGGCATCCATGCTCGTCAAAAGGATCTCACCAGCGCCCAATGCTTCAACTTTTTTTGCCCACTCAACAGCATCCAAACCGGTGGCGGTGCGGCCGCCGTGCGTGAACACTTCCCAATGGCTGTCCGCTTTTTTAGCGTCGATCGCAACCACAATGCACTGGCTGCCGAATTTTGCTGCTGCTTCGCTGATCAACTTAGGATTTTTAACCGCCGCGGTGTTGATCGAAACTTTATCGGCCCCGGCATTTAAAAGATCTCGGATATCTTCGATCTTATGGATCCCGCCGCCGACGGTCAACGGCATGAACACCTCTTCCGCGGTTTTCTGGACGATGTCCAAAAGGATCCCGCGTTTCTCGTGGCTGGCCGTGATATCCAGATATACCAATTCATCAGCGCCAGCAACATCATAAGCCTTGGCGCATTCAACCGGGTCGCCGGCATCACGCAGTTCAACAAAATTAACACCTTTGACCACCCGGCCATCTTTGACGTCCAGGCAAGGGATTATTCTTTTGTTGAGCATAACAAGACCGCTTGTTTGAAATCCAGTTTGCCTTCGTAGATCGCTTTGCCCGTGATCACACCGATCAGACCTTTGGGCGTGAGCGCTTTAAGTTTTCGAATGTCGTCGATCGATGCAATCCCGCCGGAGGCGATTAACGGAATTTTCGCGACCACCAACATTTCCTCAATCGCCGGATAATTGGGACCCGAGAGCATACCGTCACACGCGATGTCGGTATAAATCAGGCAGCGCAATCCCAACGGATGCAATTCCTTGACCAGATCGACCGCCTTAATACTTGTTTTCTCGGTCCAACCACGATCGGTCACGAAGCCGTTAGAACAATCAAGACTCACCGCCACGTGATCGCGATGCCTGGCCAAAACATTCTTCAAAAACGCACGGTCTTCAACGGCCTTGGTGCCCAGCACCACACGTCGGACTTTGGCGACATTGATGAGATCATCGACCAACGTTTCCTTGCGCACACCGCCGCCCACCTGTACCGGGATCTTCACGCTCTTGACGATCTTAGTAATAATATTGAAATTCTTCATTTCCCCAGTCTGCGCGCCATCCAAATCCACCACGTGCAGCCATTCGGCACCAAGGGACGCCCACTTCTGAGCCATCGTCACCGGATCGTCGGAATACTGTGTCATGTAATCGAATTTTCCCTGCGCCAAGCGCACGACCTTGCCGTCTTTAATATCAATGGCCGGAAATACGATCATTTAAACTCCACAAAATTTTTTAAAATTTGTAATCCGGCTTTCTGGCTCTTCTCCGGATGGAACTGAACGGCCCACACATTATCCCGGCAGACCGATGACGCAAAAAGAAACCCATTATAATCCGTCAGCGACGCCTCACCCGCACCCGCTAACCGTACAAAATACGAATGGCAAAAATAAACATTCGTGCCATCATGGATATTTTTGAACATCGGACACGATTTGGGGACCTTAAGCTGGTTCCATCCCATGTGAGGGACTTTCATTCCTTTTCCTTGAAAGATGGTGACACTGCCGGGAAGAATCCCTAAACCGGCAACTTCTCCGCCTTCAAAGCTCTTCTCAAACAACAACTGCAGCCCTAAACAAATTCCCAAAAACGGTTTGCCGTCTTTGACGACTGTTTTGATCGTATCCACAAGCCCGAGCTCTTTAAGCCGCTCCATGGCTGGACGGATAGCGCCGACGCCCGGCAGAACAACTTTATCCGCGTCCAAAATCTTACGCTTGTCGCTGGTGATGACAGCCTGGGCGCCTACTTTTTCCAGCGCTTTCTGCACGCTGCGTAAGTTGCCCATGCCGTAGTCGATGATAGCTATCATAAAAGTCAGAAGTCAGAAGTCAGAAGTCAGAAGTTCAAGAAAAATTTTCTTGTGACATCTGACATCTGACTTGTGACTTAATCGATTATTCCCTTCGTCGACGGAACTTTTCCCTGACGGCGGGAATCAATGGTTGTTGCTTGGTCTAAAGCCATGCCAAAGGATTTGAAAACTGTTTCCATGATAGTATGGAGATCAGTTAAATCTGTTGGATTTTGAATATTAATAATAATATTGGCCCCTATTTGTTTAGCAAAGGAATCCATAAAATGCTCAAGGTGCTGCAGAGTATATCCTTCTTCTTCTGTTAAACCCTTTATGAGCGCGGCACCGACAATAGTAAGCCGCAAGTGACCTCTTCCACTAATGTCAACAACTGTATGCCCTAACGTATTCTCCATCGGCGCAAATCCGGAACCGAAACGTTTGATGCCGGCCTTATCCTCGCCGAGCGCTTTCTTAAAAGCTTTTCCGAGAGCAATTCCGATATCTTCGTTGGTGTGGTGAATGTCAATGTGTGTGTCACCGGTCACCTGTAAATTCAGATCAAAAAAACCATGAAAAGTAAATAACTCGAGCATGTGGCTCAAAAGTCCGATCGGAGTTTTGATCTTGGCTTGGCCCTTGCCGTCGACATTGAGCTCGACTTTAATTTGTGTTTCGTTGCTCTTTCTCTCGAGCACCGCTTTACGTTCACTCATGGTTTCCCTCTCTTGTTCTTTCTATTTTGTCATCCCCGTGAAAACGGGGATCCACTTGCTATGGATTCCCGCTTTCGCGGGAATGACATTATTTAAATCGTACATTAATCGAATCCGCGTGCTTGACCAATCCCTCGATCTTGGCAACGGTATCGATCGGCTCGCGCATTTTTTCTAAAGCTTTTTTCGAATACGAAATGATGTGGCTGGTCTTGGTGAAATCCGACAGGCACAGGCCGGAAAAAAACCGCGCGGTCCCCATCGTTGGCAGAACGTGGCTGGGACCGGCTGCGTAATCACCCAGCGCCGTCGGACTGTAAGGACCCAAAAAGACAGCGCCGGCATGTTTAATTTTCTTGGCGATGCTGACCGGATTATTGGTCAATATCTGCAAATGTTCCGGCGCGAGGCGATTGACGATCTCAACCGCCTCATCCATATTTTTGACGAAAATGGCGTAACCGTTTTGAACCCTCGTGCGCACGTATTTGACCAGCTGTTTGGAAGTCGTGATCAGAATCGACAGGCCGCCGACGTGTTCCATCTGCGCTTCCAGGTCAGCGGCGACAAATTCCATATTGCTGTAACGATTCGCAATGACCACAAGCTCCGTCGGGCCGGCTAACATGTCAATATCAACATTGCCAAAAAGCTGGCGCTTGGCTTCAGTCACGTAAATATTACCGGGTCCAATGATCTTATCAACGCGCGGAACCGTTTTGGTGCCGAAAGCAAGCGCAGCAATGGCCTGCGCCCCGCCCATTTTATAGATCTCATCCACTTTCAAAAGATTGGCAACAGCCAAAATATATGGATTGATGTGCCCGTCTTTATTCGGAGGTGTCGCGATCACGATGCGCTTAATACCAGCCACGATCGCCGGCACTGCCGTCATGTAAACGGACGATACCAAAGGCGCCGTGCCCGCCGGAATATAGATCCCGACGGAGTCCAGGGCTTTGATCTCTTCTTTTAAAAGAACGCCGTCATGACTTTTGATGCGCCCGGGCTTTTTAAGCTGCTTGCGGTAATACCCGGAAACGTTGTTGATGATCACCTTTAAGTGATTGACAAAATCGCTCGTGATGTTTTGGAACGCGCCGCTGATCTCTGCCTCAGGAACGCGCAAATCCTTGATCGCAATTTTAGCCTTGTCAAAACGGCGCGTGTACTTGCTGACCGCGGCATCCCCATTGACACGCACGTCGTCGATGATATTGCGCACCTTGTCCTCAACATGCTGCCGGCGGGCATACATATGCCGGTTATAAAGTTTTTCAATGCCTTCGCCTGTCTGCTTTAAAACTTTCATGCGGAAATCTTTTCTTTCATTAATTTTTTGGATTGCTCGATGGCCGACTGAATTTTTTCCGGGCTTTTGCTGCCGGCTTGCGCCATTTGCGGACGTCCGCCGCCGGAACCGCCGATCAAAGGCGCTATCTCCTGGATCAGATCCCCGGCTTTAATCCCTTTGGCGACCAGGTCATCCGTTACCGAAACAAGCAAGTAGGCATCATCCTGCAATTGGGCTCCCAAAACAATAATTGCGGATTTTGCTTTTTGTTTAATGAGATCCGAAATCTTGCGCAAGGTTTCCATACCGATGCCGTCAAACACGTGCGCAACCAATTTCGCATTTTTCACTTCGGGCGATGAACTTAAAATCTTGTCGACATCCTGCTGGATCAACGTAAATTTTGTTCTTTCCAATTCCTTCTCGAGCTCTTTGTCACGTTTGACCAATTCCTGAACATGTTTAGAAATTTCTGACGATGGAACCTTGATGATCGCCGATGTTTTCTTAAGTTCAGTCTCCTGTGTGTAAATATAATCAAAGGCCCCTGTTCCTGTCACAGCCTCGATCCGGCGGATACCTTGGGCCACGGCGCCTTCGCTGGTCACCTTAAATGGTCCGATCTGTCCCGTGATGTTCAAATGTGTCCCGCCGCAAAATTCTTTGGAAAATTGCCCAACAGAGATAACCCTTACGGTATCGCCGTATTTTTCAGCAAAATACGCCAGCGCCCCGGATTGTTTTGCTTTCTCAATGGACATGGCTTCTTTGTTTACGCTGTGACAGCTCAAAATATATTTGTTAACCTTATCCTCGATCATTTTGATCTCATCAGGCGTAATGGCATGCGGGTGTGTGAAATCAAAACGCAGACGGTCGGGAGCGACGAGCGAACCCTGCTGTTTGATGTGCGGGCCCAAAATTTCACGAAGCACTGCCTGAAGGATATGCGTTGCCGTGTGATTGCGCATGATCTTAAGCCGGCGCTCCTCGTTGATCTGCACGCCAAGTTTATCGCCCACACGGATGCGGCCTTCCTCAACAACCACCGAATGGATAAAAATGTCATTGACCTTTTGCGTATCCTCGACGCGCGCGCGCATTTTGGGCGCCCAAAGCGTTCCGGTATCGCCGATTTGCCCGCCGGATTCGGCATAGAACGTGGTTTGATCCAAAATGATCTTGACTCCATCTCCTTCTTTGGTTTCCGACACTTCTTGATCGCCGGCAAAAATCTTTAAGACTGCGCCTTCGCATGAATCCTCGTCATATCCCAAAAATTTTGTCTTGGGCACGTTCAATTTCAAACCCGCGTTCACAAATACATCGCCGGTCATTTTGCTGCCGGCACGGGCTTTTGTTTTTTGTTGATCCATAAAATTTTCATAATAATTAATCATTTGTTTCCAATCAACATCGTTTATGCTGACGGCCAAAGCAACTTCTCTGATTGTTGAAAGCGTTAAACCAAACGTATCTCGATATTTAAAAACAATTTCTCCTAATTGATAAAATTGATTTATTTTTTCATCTCGTTTAAGCGGTGACTTTAAATCTTGTAAAATTACTTTGAGTTCTGGAATACGTTCCTTGCGCACTTTTAAATAAGATTCTTCAACGCTACGAATGACATTGGCGATCTCTTGGGATTTGGCCACAAGTTCCGGGTAAGGAACTTTCATCACGTCAACGACTGTTGACACCAATTGATACACGACGGGTTGCGTTGCCTTATGAGAAACGGCTAAATCCGCAACTTGAATGATAAGCTTCTTGATAACATACCCGCGGCCTTCGTTCGACGGAATAACACCGTCGGCAATGCCAAAGGTGATCGCGCGCATATGATCGGCAATGATACGGGTTTCCGTCTGATTCAGGGACGGCAACAGTTCTTTGACCTTGCGGATGATCGGTTCAAAAATATCTGTTTCATAATTGCTCTTTTTGCCCTGCATGACCGCAGCCAGGCGTTCCAAACCCATCCCGGTGTCGATGTTCTTTGCCGGTAATGGCTCCAAAACGCCGCCGTCTTTGCGGTTAAACTGCGTGAAAACCAGGTTCCATACTTCAGTGAATCGCCCGCAGCTGCAGTCGGGATCGCAATTCTTGTTCGTACATTTGGGATTAAATCCGTAATCATAAAAAATTTCCGAACACGGACCGCAGGGGCCGTTAGGGCCGTTCTGTTTGGCATTCGACGGCCAAAAATTGCTCTTGTCCCCCAGCTTCACCAGGCGATTGACGGGAAGTTTGATGTCCTTGAGCCAGATCTCTTCCGCTTCGGCGTCATCTTTATAAATGGAAACCCATAATTTTTCTGAAGGGATCTTTAAAACCCCGGTAAAAAATTCCCAAGCCCAAGCGATCGCGTCTTTTTTGAAATAATCGCCGAAGGAAAAATTCCCCAGCATCTCAAAAAAAGTCTGATGGCAATCGGTTTTGCCGACGATGTCCAAGTCATCCGTGCGCAGGCATTTCTGGCAAGATGCGGCGCGTGTGGTGCCGTCGATACGCCCCATGAATTGCGGTTTGAACTGCTGCATCCCGGCGGTCGTAAAAAGCACCGTCGGGTCATCTTTCGGAACCAGGGAATCGCTGCGGACGATCGTATGCCCTTTGGATTTAAAAAATTCCAGGAATTTTGTTCTGATCTCGTTGGTGGTCATATTCATCTCGTCATTGCGCCTGCCCCGGCTGCGCCCCTGGCCTGCACCATGGCGCAGCCAGGGCAGGCAGGTGGCAGGCCGGGGAGGAGTCCCGCTTACGGGACGACGAAGCAATCCCATCATCGGGAGATTGCTTCGCCCCTTCGGGGCTCGCAATGACTTTTAATACTTTCGTGATCGCGTCCAAACCAAAACCCCGACGGGCTAAAAAATCAAAAATTCTTTTCTTGCGTTTGACAGGGTCAATGCCTTGATAACGCACCGCACGCCGACGGGCCAATTCTAGGACAACATCTGCTTCAACGTAATCACCGAAGGCATTGGCCAATTCCTCGCGGATCGTGTCTTCGTCAATGCCTTTTTGCCGCAATTCCATCCGGATCTTTTGCGCGCCGTACGGCCGCGCCTGACGATAACGGACCCAGCCTTTGGCAAAGGCACGGTCATCGAGAAATTTCTTTTCAAGCAAAAAAGCAATCGTTTCTTCAACGATCGCCTTTGGGAATTTCTTTTGGGTCAACTTCTCGCGCAATTCATGGACACTTCGCTGGCGTATCTTCAAAAACCGAAACGCGGATATTTTGGCTTTGGATAATTCGGATCGTTCATCGGGCATTGAATTTAAAGCAGTAAAGAGGTATCGAATCGTTCCTGCGTGGTAGAGGTGAAGTGGTAGAGTAAAACCACTTTACCTCTTTACCGCTTTACCTCTTACTTATTTCGCGTTCTGTATAGCCTTCAACTTGACGATGATCTCTTTTTCGATCTTGGCCGTAATTTTGGGATTTTCCATGAGAAACTTGCGCGCGCTGTCGCGTCCCTGGCCGATCTTTTCATTTTCATAGGAGATCCAGGCGCCGGATTTAACCAGGATCTCGTTATTAATACCCAGATCGAGGATATCGCTCACCTTTGAGATGCCTTCATTAAAATAAATTTCAAATTCAGCTTCGCGAAAAGGCGCTGCCACTTTATTCTTGACCACTTTGGCCTTCACGCGGTTGGCGATGATGACATCACCGGACTTGACCGATTCGATCTTTCTTAGATCAATACGGACCGAAGCGTAGAACTTGAGCGCGCGTCCGCCCGTCGTGGTTTCTGGGTTTCCGAACATAACGCCGATCTTCATACGGATCTGATTAATGAAAATAACACAGGTTCCGGCTTTGTTGATCGCGGCTGTAAGCTTGCGAAGCGCCTGCGACATCAAGCGCGCCTGCAAACCCATGTGGGCATCGCCCATTTCACCCTCGATCTCCGCGCGCGGTGTCAAGGCGGCGACCGAGTCAATGACGATCAAATCCACGGCATTGGAACGCACCAGTGTTTCAGCGATTTCGAGCGCCTGCTCGCCGGTATCCGGCTGGGAAACCAAAAGATCATCCAATTTCAGGCCAACGGTCTTGGCATAGTTGGAATCAAACGCGTGCTCGGCGTCGATGAATGCTGCAGTCCCACCCATCTGCTGGACCTGCTTAATAATGCTTAACGTCAGGGTCGTTTTCCCTGATGATTCCGGCCCGTAAATTTCCACAACCCGCCCGCGCGGAACGCCCCAAACACCTAACGCATAATCCAAAGCCAATGATCCCGTCGGGATCACGTCAATATCCACTTTTGCGCTGCCGTCCAAACGCATGACCGAACCCTTGCCAAACTGTTTTTCAATTTGCGCGAGAGCCAGGTCTAACGCCTTGCGGCGATTTTCAACATCTACTACTGTCTTTTTTTGATCGGACATAAAAGCCTCCATTTTGAAACCCTTCGACTCGTCCCTCACTCTTGCTCGGGACTCGCTTAAGGATGGTTAAGCGAACAGAATGAGTCGAACCAAAAATTGAACGTTGAATTATACCTTTGGGGGTATCTATTGTCAATAAATTCCACGGGGGCAAGCGGAATGGAAGTGGTTGGAAAAGAATAAGTTTCGATTTATTCTTTTATTTTTAACCTAACTTTTTAAACCAGACTACACTTTTCCATTGTTTACATTTTTCTTCGGAATACTGTAAAACTGGAAACCGTTTTGTGATGAAACTGAATATCCCGTGCTCATTAATCCAGTTCGCATACTGGACATACTCCGGATAATTGGAAAGATGATTTTCTTCCGTTCTTGCACGGATATAATAAATAAAACTAATAACAATCAGGTTCAACGTGTGCACAAACGCCATCCAAGGACCCTCAATGGAATAAAACGGTAAGGATATTAACCACCAACTGGCAACTTTACTCAAATAAGCCGGATGTTTGGTAAAACGATACGGGCCCGAGGTTATAATGCCCCGGTATGTCAAATTGGACATGCGATATCCGATCGCGACCGTCGATAAAGCCAGGATCAGCGTCAAAATAACGATCATAATCCCGTACCAATAATAAAAAAAATGATCAAAAGCAAACCAATGTTGCCATTGAAAATCATCTTCATAGGGAAAAAGCCCGATACCAAAAATCGAAGAAAACGGATGATAACAAGCCAGACATGCCAGCCATCCCAAAATTGTAGGCTCTGTCGATTGAATATGCGTATCTGTAAGGCGCAGCGTCAGAATATAACCCAACACGCCATAAATGACATCGGTGGCATAAAAAACGGTTAACGTATAATTAAAAAATGAGAAGAATGAAATCGATCCATTTTTCGAATCCAGCAAGAGCATTTCATCAACGTACGAAACTAACACAGCAAACATAAAAGGAATGAAAAAACCTTTAATAAACCAGACCCTCGCATGTTCTTTGAGGACGACCGCGTTCACCTCTTTGAGACGCCCGGTGAGCAGGCACCCCATGTGCCAATACCCGTCGTGGGGATCCTTTTGCATTCTGTCCATTTGCCAAAAATAAATAAAACTTGCAACAATAATAAACGAGGCCGAAAAATTAAGAAAATTAAAAAAAGCCCCGTAAAACTCAATGGCATGAACAGATTGACGATATACAGGATTGAAATAATAAAGAATAAGAATGATAAGAAACGTTCCGTATAAACCTATCAGCTTGGTCACCAACCGCTTTTGATCAAGCTTGCCAGGCAACTCAAGCAGGCCAGTCAACATTCGTTTGTGAACCCTAAGATAAATAAAATCGTAAAACCACAACGGAATGACAGTAATAAAGAGACAAACAACAGCTAACACAGTGGTTCCCAACCTCGGGAAAAAGCCGTGCAGAAAAAACATCGCGGCAAAAAATAAAACAACGCATAAAAAATTGATCCGTAAATCCGAACAAGATCGCGGAAGAGAATCGATTGTTTTTGATTTTTGAATATTCATGATCAAAAAAACCTATAAGATCAAATGGGTAAACCCTACCACCATGATCGCTGCCGTCTCTACCTTAAGCGTGGTTTCCCCAAGCGAAACTGGAATAAAGCCTGCCTTAAGAGCGGCCTCAACTTCCTGCGGCGTAAAATCCCCTTCAGGACCGATCAAATAAACAACCTGCTGAACATTGTGCATCGTTTGCAGCGTTTCTTTGAGCCCTTTGCGCTCACCCGTCAAGCACGGTATGATGCGTAATGCATCCGGACCAAAAGAGGCGATCACATTTTTAAATTCTTGCTGCCGATGGATCACCGGAACCGTCAGGCGCGCTGATTGTTTGGCCGCATTAACAGCAACACTTTCATAACGGGCTCCCTTACGTTCCTGGCGGTCGCCTTTCCAAATGACCTCTGTCCTGGCAGTTCGCATCGGGATGATCTCATCGACGCCCAATTCCGTGCATTTTTCGACAATGAATTCAAATTTTGTTTTTTTGGGAATGGCACATGCCAAAATAACGCGCAGGCGGCCGGTATTTTCATTTTTACGTCTTTCCACGACCATAACCTCAACCACTGTTTTTGTAATATCCTCGATCCATCCTTCGATCTCTTCACCCCGCCCGTTAAAGATCTCAAGCTTGTCACCCTTGGCCATGCGCAAGACGGTCTTTAAATGATAGATCTCGCCGGGGTTTGTGATTTTAATTTTGTGGGAGGAAAAATCAATGTTGGGACAATAAAAACGGTGCATTCTGCTTCGCTCAGAAATTTTCATGTTTGAGCTTCGCAGCAATTTTTCTGCTCGCTCAGAAATTTTCTACAAAGAACTTGTTGCTGCGAAGCTCCCACATAAGAATGCGGGAGCGAAGCAGAATGGATCGGGCGGGGATCGAACCCGCGGCCTCATCATTGCGAACGATGCGCTCTCCCAAACTGAGCTACCGACCCGAAATCTAAAACCTATTCAACTACAATAGGTTGTGAATTACCCCCTAATTCCTTTGTTTCATTTTTAGCACAATGTGCTGAAAACGTGCTAAGCCCAATGTTCGAATTATACAATAAACCTTCTGATTGTATATCGATTTTTGCAATGGCATCTTTCAATTGATCTTGTCTCAAATGCGCATAGCGTTGTGTCATCTTCGGCGTGGAATGACCTAATAATTTCTGAACGACGTAAAGGTCAACCCCGTTGCGCACGAGTTGAGAAGCAAAGGTATGGCGCAAATCATGGAACCTGAAATTCGTGATGCCCGCCCTTTTCATCGCCGTGTGGAATGATCTTTTTATACTTCCCAAAGGTTTCTTAGTCTCGGGATTTAAAAAGATATACTCCTCACCCGGGATGCGTTCAACGCTTTGCAAGGCCAGCCGGACAGCATTACTTAAAGGAATGTGCCTGGACTTTTGGGTCTTGGCCAAGGCTTCATGAACAAAAATCACCCCGTTGGTTAAGTCCACATAATTACTGCGCGGCGCCTGGCTCCATTTCAATGCTTTGATCTCTCCCCATCTCATACCTGTTTTCAACGCTATCAACACCAAAACTTTTGTCAGACCTTCGCAACAAGACAAAAGCCGCTCTTGCTCCTGTTCACTAAGCCAACGGCAGCGGCTGTTGTTTTGCGGAATATTGTTAATCCCGACGGCGGGATTATTGCCATGCAGCATACCCCATTCAATGGCCCGGTTAAACATACCCTTAAGCGTTTGAAACTCCCGGTTTACCGAAGCCGGGCGTACAGTTTTAAGCCTGCGGGCCATAAATTGACGCACCATGAGCGCGTCAATTTGATGCAAATACCGGCCTTTGAATTGACTGACGATCTGCATGACCAGATATTCCTCATTTCTTTGCTCTTTTAATTCAAGTCTGACATACGTTTTGATATACTCCGCAGCAAAATCCTCAAAATAGACCTTTTCATACTTTTTGATGTCGAGGTATTTACTCTCGGCTATGTCGGTTTCTATTTTCTTGAGGATCCGCTCGGCGGCTTCTCGATATGCAGAAACCATTTTACGAACTTGTTGGCCATTCGGGGTGGTGTAGCTGATGCCCCATTTCTTGCCTCGTCGGAAAGTAGTTCCCATTTGTCCTTCTCCTTTATTTTTGCCTCCTTTCTTACAAATGGTTTACTACCAATAAGTGCATCGTTAGTATAAAACCATTCGTCAAGAAATTCAACAGGAGAAATCAGTTAAATATGTGTGAATTATGCATATTCTTCTCAGTCCACTTGTTGATGCGCTCAATATCAAATCGTATTCCGCCATTGACCTTGCAAAATGGTATCAAACCAAGCCGAACCCATTTGCGTATAGCACTCGCGCTGAATCCTAAATATTCAGCCACCTCCGGCACGCTTAAGAAACGCTTCGCGATCTTAACCATCACTTTAACCTCCTTCTGTTCAACAAAAAAAAGAACCCTGGAAAGAAAAATTCTTCCAAGGGGACGAAAGAAATTAACGGTGATGTTTATAGAATCTTTGAGAACTTCCAGGGATTTTTACTGCTCTTGCCGACTGGGGGGGGTATCGGCAGATTTGATTTATCATCAAATTACAAGATGACTTTATCAAATAAACCGTATTTGTCAATTATAATTTTTGGTCAACCCTTGAATCAAAAAAATCGACTTCTGTAGAAAATGGTTTCTTTATAGCCCAATCTACAAATATTCTTTCTGCTTGATCTAAATTTAATCCTTCAAGGTGCCAAATTGGTACCTTGAAACGGGGGCAAAATATTAAATATTTGCCGTTTGTATTTACTGAGGGGAAATAGTGACCAAGCTATCCTGTCCAATGTCCCCTTTAAAAAATTGATCCCGTAAACACTCCCTTTTGTCTCTCCATTTTGCGCCGGGGTTGTTTGACTGGCTCCTTATTTCAGGCTCCTGACACCTGACTTACTTTCTTCCAGAGCCTTCTCAATATTGATCTTATCCTGCCGCATTTCATCTTGATCTGGGCCAAACGCCATGGCGGTCTTGATATATTCGTAAGCCTCGTCATAACGGCCCATCTTATAAAGCAGCTCGGCCTTGGTACTGAGAATAATCCCGTCATTCGGTTTTAAAACTATGGCCTTTTCAATCAACTGCAAACCCAATTTCAGGTTCTTGCCTTTAAGATACAATGCATACGCCTTACTGTTGTAGGCATTGGCGATCCCTTCTATGACCATGGGGTTGTCGAGAGAGATTTTTAACGCACGTTCATACGCCCCGATCGCTTCATCAGGACGGTCAAACGACACAAGGGCTAGTCCCTTGGCGTAATAAAGTCGGAAGTCTTTGGGTGCGATCTTTTGCGCTTTGTTAAACCACGCCAACGCATTGCCCTGATCCACCCTACCCCTTAAGTAACCCAGCGAGAAATAACGGTCGGCGCGTACCAGAAATATCATACCCATCAGCAAAAATAATCTTTTTCTGAACATCCACACCCTTAAACTGGCTTCTTCCTTTACCTTTGCCTCCCACTTCAAAAACGATATCTTCTTGATCGCGAATAAGATAATCGGGCGTTTTTTGGCCGCGCATAGACTTAAGATAAAAAACTTCTTTGCCTAACGCTCTAAACGCTTCTACAAAAAAATCCTCTCGTAAACCGCCGATAGCCTCATTGAGCGGCCTGTACAAAAGACGATATGGCAATGCCATAACAACCTTTGGTTCCCTCAACACATTCGTCCCCATTGGAAAGACCTGATGCAAAATAAAAGCTCGTTCCAAAAGCGTAATATACTGTTGGGCTTTGTACTTCGTAATATGGGCATTCTGAGCCACTGAGGAATAATTAATCCCATCCACCCCGGAAAGCCCAATAAAGCGGACAACCTGCTCAATTTTGTCAAGCTCGTCAGTTAAAAGTTTAGCAATACGTGGAATATCTTTACGGATGACTGTCTTAAGAATATTCTCCAAAAGGGCCAATGGCTGCGGTTCCCGCAAAGCAAATGGCATAAGACCACCCTGAATATATGGTGAAAAATGCTCTCCCGCTCTCAAAACATTACCGGGAATCTTATTGTCTACAATATTCTTAAGAGTTATGGCATCAAACTCCTGCCCGTATTTGAACTGCGCGTACTCACGCAACGAAAAGGGATAAAGGGTTTTAAGCAGGACACGTCTGGATAAATCATAACCTGATTCATACATGCCTAATGCCGTGGAACTAGTAAAAATTACTCTAATACCAAGAACATCGTAGATCTTCTTGATATCAGCCTCAAAACGAGGGTAAACATGCACTTCATCCAATAAAAACAATTTAATTTGCATCGTTTCATGCAAAATTTTAACGAGATCAAAAAGATTCCCGTCCATAGTATCCAAAGACATATAAAAAGATTTCTCATTTGCTAAAGCTAATTGCTTAAGGACAATTGTTTTACCCGCACCACGCGGTCCAACAATTCCGATAAAATGAGCTCCGGTGTCCTTGGAAATGCCTTCATAAATCTCACGCTTTTTTTCATACTTCCGTCCATCATCTCTGGCCAAACGGTCAAGTTCTAGTAATTGATTGATATCCATTTTGTCTGGTTTCCTCCCTAGTCTGATAGTATAAATATACCATAAATATACGTCTTGTAAAGTAATTTTACATAATGCATATCATTATAATAAATTTATATCTATATAACATTTAAGTCACCCATATTCCTGTTTTATGAGAATATTTAGATCACATCGACCAACTAAACTATGGACCCAATTATATCAGAGAGAAATCAAACACTCCATCGGATTTCCGTAAACAATTAAAGGTAGACAGCAGCGGGACAAATAGGCAAGGTGGGACAAGCGATCCCTGAAAATCTATCACAACACGGAGCGTTCGGAGGATCCGGAGGTATATTTTCATTGATATACAATACAAAATTATTCCCGCCGGTGCGAGTGGCGTAGCATGCAAAATCAATACCTATAAGACGATCCTGGCAAACATAGGTCATCCCGTTTTCAACAATATTAACACTGAGCGCTGTGTTAAGCCTCCGGCAATTCCGCAATTCCCACCGCCGCAAGCCCCGGTTGCCTCTGGCCAATAGCCACCGTATCTTGCCCGATACGCCTGTTCGGCGGAATAAAGCAGTGACAGGTTATTAATCCCATCCCTTTCGTAAGAGCGTTCCACGGCCTTGTCATAAGCAGGGATCCCAAAGGCCGCGATCAAACCTACAGCAATCACAACGATCATCAACTCCATCAACGTGAACGCCGATCGATAAAAAATCTTTTTCATATATTCGGTCATAAATTTCATAGGTTAGCCTTTTTTAAAGTGTTGGCCTGGTTAATGAGCTCACGGATCTGTGGATCATTCGGATCCAACTGCAACGCTTTTTCCCAAAGCTTTAAGGCAGCATCGTATTGATGAAGATTACCCATCAATTTCCCAGATTCCACATATGTTGTTTTGGACCCAGGATTGCTCCTCAAAGCTTTCTCATAAGCTTCGATCGCACCGGGTATCAAGCCTGCTTGCGCCAAAGCACTTCCAATGCCCGTTAAGATCATGGCGTCGTTACTATGTCCTATAAAATCATGAGCTATGCGCGCGGCATTAATTTTGTCATCTTTTTTGTTTAACAATAGATTTATCAAATACCAAGTGCTTTTGCCTTCATAAGGAGCAACGACTAAATTCTTTTGGTATAAATCAATAGCCTGCGTGACATCCCCTCTTGTTGAGGCAATATCGGCAAGGTTAAGCCGCGGCTCGACATAAAAATAATTAATTTTCAAGGCATGATGAAACGCCTCTTCAGCTTTGTCGAACTGCTGGGTTAACTTATAAACCACCCCCAGGTTATTGTAAATTTCCGTTGAAGAAGGATTAAAAAGAAGGCCTGTTTGAAAATTTTGAATGGCGCTATCAAATTTTTCTTGCTTGATATCAATAAGGCCCATATTGGTGTACGCCTCATAATCTGTATAATCACCTGACAGAGACCTTTGAAAATATTGTCTCGCCAAATCATACTGGTCTTTTTTCAAATACGCATTCGCAAGGTAGAATTCAACACTTTTGAACCCTGGAACTTGAGTGAGCCAATACCGGCAATACCTGACTTCATCAGCCCACAAAAAATTATACCATCGAGAGACCAGCATCCATGAGGCCACAATAAAAATAAAGACCACCCTCGCCCACCAGGAACGGGATCGGTGCAGACGCGCGATCAGATACCCCGCCAGAATAAAAAAACCTAGCGACGGAAAAATGACCCAATGAGGTTCCATCAAAAAACCAACAGACGGTTGACACAGACAGGCCAACGCCACTGGCGCGAAACCAGCTAAAAGCCAGGCCATGGCCATGGCACAATGATTCTTTCCTATTTTTTTTATCAGCATCGCCGATACCGCAATAAAAAGACCAAAACCTAAAATCCATCCTAAAACATGGTCGCGAACCACCGGTGTCCCCCAGATCAAAACCACCCCGTCGGGATATAATAATTTTGAAACATACCAAAAAAACACCTTGGCAAAAGATGCCCCATATTCAAAAATATTAATTTTAAGTCCCCAAAAATGATCCAGAATGCTGGTTTTTAAACTCGCGTAATGCATGCGCAATAAAAAATAAACACCCAACACAATGACCAAAGGAATAATCTTTTTGGCCGCTGAAAGGAAGTTCTCTTTTCGATGAAAATAAAACAAACAAACAAGATATAACGGCAACGCAATAGAAGTTTCATGGAAAAATAATGCTGCGATAAAAAAAATGCTTCCAAGGAAGTAAAGAAAAGGCCGAAAATGCCCATCGAAAGCTTTTAAAAAAAGCACCACGCTCAGGATCATTGTCATCACATGCATCGTGTAAACATTAGCAGTAATATAATTGACCAAAAGGCCGTGGATAGGATGAACGGCAAACAAAAGGCTGGTTAGAAACGCCCAAAGGGGATCTCGGACCAAAGTCAAAACAAAAAAATAGATGACAAAACAGGCCAGCGCCAAAAGAACGATGTTAAAGACATGATAAACGACGGGATCATCACCGATAAAAGAATATAAAACCGCGAGAAAACCATAGGACAGCGGCCGATAAAATGACTCTCCTCTCATGCCGTTGATGCCCAAATATTTATTTTTGTCCGGAATGAAATAATACCCAAGATGTTGCGGATTCTTGATGATAGGGTTACCAAAAACATCATCGTCATCCATCATAAACGACGGATGCAAGGCGTTACTATACGTCGCAAAACAAATCAGCATCAACACAGAAAAGACTAAAAAATGATTTTTCAAACGGGCCACGGAGTTATCTGATGGTTTTAAGGGGTGCATCCCTGGGGAGAAACACTGGTCGTCATTTTAACCTTTGGGTTTGTGAGATATTCCTGGGGCAAAATCGCGGCATAAGTTGCGCCCGCTACAGTCGGATCATAACGATTCTTGAGGGTCAACTGAAAATTAAAATCCAGCGTGGCGGCGTTGGAAGTCACCACCGGCGTATCAGGAGCGGCGTAAACGTCGGTTGTGACGGTCCCGATAGGTGTAGCCGCCGGGCAGGCATTAGGGCCAGCCGCAACAGTACGCATGCATTTATGCATATTGGTTCCTCGCCGGGTATAACACACCCATCGATCGTCCGCATAAACACTCGGTGTATTGTTAGGCACACCAGCTGCGTCGATGTCCCGGTAAATACAAATGTAATTCGTATTGTCGGCGGCGATATTCGCTATTTGAATACACCGTGTGGCCACATCGCCATAAGCCTGGCGGGCGTTGACGGTCATATCGGTCAAAGTCGCCGAGGTTCTTAAAGAAACCAACGCCGCCCGGGTTTGCTGCTGCTCGTTCGTACGCAGGGCGTAATCCACGGAAACCATCCCCATCATGATCACTCCCACAATGGTTGTGGTGATGAGAAGTTCAGCGAGCGATAATCCTTGACGAGCGCGATGTCTTTTCATGGGAATGTTACGGTCAGATCAACCTTTCGCGCATTACCGGCAGCCGTCACCGTGTAATTAAATGTGTATATCCCGACAACCGTTGGCCCATGAGGGCCTATCGACAATACCCCTGTGTTGGCTTGATAATCCACCGCATTCACCTTGCTTCTTAAACCTTCAAGAAATTGTTTAGCGGCTAACGCAGCTAAAACCCTCTGGTCAGATTGAGCGACGGGGGCTTTTTGGGAGGACATAGCGGCAAAAACACCGACGACACCGATGCTTAAAATAAGCGCAGCGACCATTGCTTCGACCATTGAGAAACCGTGTTGATTATTTCGTACATTCATAATCAATTCCTTAAGGAGGGTTTAGCGATTAGCGTTAAGCGTTTAGGCATTTTCCCTAACCGCTAACCGCTGAACGCTAAACGCTATTACGGGCACGTCCCCCCGCAGCTCGGGTTCCCTCCTCCCGGAACTATTGCGCCTTGGTTAACCGTGACCGTAAATGCCCATCCCCCAACACGAACAGCTGTGCAGTTAAACGCTGCCCCTCCTCCTGCACAAGTGTAAGTCATTCCGTTGGCAATAATATTCAACCCAAGATTTAAGTTAATCGCCGCTAAATTCCCGCCCGCCCAATAAGCGCTGGCATTGTTGGCAGCATAAAGCTGCTGAGCCGCATGGATGATCATCAAATTATTTTCCGCATCTTTGCGGTGCGCCCTTTCTACAGATTTTGCGTAATTAGGAATAGCGAATCCGGCGATGATGCCCACGATGGTCACCACCACCATCAATTCCATCAAAGTAAAACCATTTCCTTTCATGGGCATGTTCCTACCGCATATTGCCCACAGGTAGCTGCCGCTCCGCTGCAGGAAACCACGCCTAATGAACTAATACACAGCGTATAAGTGCCGTCGGACCGGGCAACGGTAGCCACTTTTGCCGCATTGTTAAAAAGATTGGGCGGCACTGTAAAATTCGCTGAGTTGGGAACATCAATATCCAAACTTGCCATAGCCGTGGCATAAGCATTGTTATTTTCTAACCGGAATCTCTCTTGAGCAGCCAAAAGGGCGGTTAACATCTGAACGCCTTCCGAGGAACGCACGCGCTCAATATGAGTAACGTAGGAAGGGACGGCCACGCTCGCCATGGTGCCAACAATAACAATAACGACCAATATTTCCATTAATGTGAAGCCGTCACGAAATGTTCGTCCATAATCGTTCATAATTTTACCTTAGACAACAAAGCAACATCCCCCTCAACCCTTGAGATGTTGCTTTGCCAAACAGCACAAATAATTATTGGATACCAGCAAAAGCCGTAGTACCAATTTTCGAAATCAACCCGGCTGCGTTACGAGACAATGTGATTGTATCACCAGCCACACCGCCGTTTAAAGAAACACGTGTCGCTGTGATCGTGTAAATTGTATTAGGACCCAAAGCACTAAAGGCAGCGTAAGTGAAATGCGATGATTGCTGGGTTGCACTTGCAGAAGGGTCGGTCATATCAAGGCGAACCCAGGAGTTACAGGTTGCGCTGTTGCCGCCGAATTGAAAAGCACATCCTTCAATCGCCCTTTTTATGGTCCCTATAATATTGAGAGCCTCAGACCCATGCGCACGTTCCACGTTTCTGAATAACAACGGCATGGCCACGCTCGCCAGCACGCCCACGATGATAACGACTACCAGAATTTCCAGCAACGTAAAACCTGACTTATTGTTGATTTTTTGCATCTTATTTCCTCCGCTTATTTAATTTAAAATAACATTTTATGTTTTCCACCTTTATAAAAATCTCAAAAACGCATCATACCCGTTTCCAAGAATAAAATTTGAACAGAACTAAACTCCTCATCTTTTGAAACATTACAACAAAAAAATCCATTTTACCAGGGGGCAAAATGGACCAAGTCATCATTGGCGACTGGCTGCCCTGGACATTCCAGGGCCCTATAGTTTTGTGCCCCACCCTTACGAGTAGTTTACCTTGAGCAATGACTTTCTCAAAAACAAATTTATTGTTTTTCTGGTTAGAGTATACCATACGATTTCCCCAAATTGCCAGCCGAAGGTATTAATTTCTCGGTTAGGGTTACGATGCCCGTATCGTCATTCGGCTACGTTTATCGTCTATGACGTTACCTTAAACCATAACCGATACAGGCCTACCTTTACCGGCCAACGATTTTTACCCGCCAAGGCTGAACATGGGTAAAAACATGGCAAGAACGATCGTGCCGATAACGCCGCCCATGACAACTAACATCACAGGCTCGATCATCGTTCCAAAACGCTTCATAAATGCCTCCACTTCCCTTTGAAAGAAAGCGGAAACATGTTTAAGCATTTTACTCAACTCGCCTGTTTCCTCGCCAACCTTGATCATTTGAACAGCCATGGGAGGGAAAAAACCGCTTTGTTCCATAGGGTCTGCCAGCGATTTCCCTTCACGCACCGATTCACGGATATCCGAGATGATCAAATTACAGGTTTTATTTTCAACCAGTTTCGCACTGATTTCCAGCGCATACATAAGAGGAACTCCACTGTCGACCAAGATGGACATTTGTGACGTAAAACGTTCGACAACGATTTTTTTGATGATCGGCCCGAATACAGGCAAATCAAACATGAACTTTTCAAACTGAAGCTGTCCTACGCCGGTTTTAATATATTGCTTGAAGAGAAAACTAATTCCCATGCCACATGCAAAAAGCAAAATAATTTTTTCTTTAACAAATTTAAAAAAAGCCAAAAGCAATTTAGTGAATACCGGGAGCTCTTTACCCATCGAAAGGTAAATAGCCTCAAATTTGGGGCCGACAAAAAAAGCAAAAAAACCAATAGCCCCGACACAAACAACCATAAGGATACAAGGATAAATGATCGCCGAAATGATCGTGGATTTAAAGGCGGCTTGCTGTTCCATATAAATGGCCAATTTTTCCAAAACCATAGGCATCGTTCCCGACGCCTCACCAACCTCAACCAGGCTCACCCAAAACTGCCCAAAATATTTAGGATGTTTCTCCAAACTGCTGCTTAATGAGCGCCCTTGCTCGACGTCGTTTCTTATCTGCGTAAGGATCTTGTGAAATGTCCGGCTTTCCACCTGCGTCAAAATAACATCCATACTTCGCAAAAGGGTGATCCCTGCCTCCAGCATGGTCGCAAGCTGGCGGGCAAAAATCAGAATATCGTCCATAGTTAAATTGCTGTGCGTGAATGAATCTTTGCGGGCTTTCTTTAATCCTTGTTTGACCTGGATCACATTGGTAGGAACAATACTAAGAACGAAATAACCTTTGGCCTGCAATTTGTCGACCAATGCCTGCTCATTCATTGCTTCTTCAACTTCCTGAATCGTCTTGCCGTTAATGTCTTTGGCTGTAAACTGAAATTTGGGCATTGTGATCCTTACATCTACTCTGAGTTTATCGGCTACAGTTACCTGTCTGCCGACAGGCAGCGCAGCCCGTATCGTTTAAGGTCCCGGTTACGGCTTATCAACGTCACCCTAACCGAATGCCGATACGGGCAGCGTCGCCTTAACCTTTACCCAAAGTCTAAATCGACGTTACACCTAATATTTCGTCGAGGCTGGTGATCCCCTCTTCAACTTTCTTGATTCCGGATTCAAAAAGCGTGTCCATACCATTTTTACGGGCGGCATCCCGGATCTCGGTATGAGAGGCATTCTTGGAGATCAAACTGCGCACTTCATCGTTAATCGTCATAACCTCAGCGATGACGACGCGCCCTTTATATCCGGTATGGTTGCACTCATCACAACCCTTGGCGCGATAAATGAGATCACTGTTAAGTTTAATATCGCCCAATTGTTCTTTGTTGGGCTCATAAGGCTCCTTGCATTTAGGGCACAGCTTGCGGCCTAAACGCTGGGCAATGATCATCACCAAAGACGGCGTGAGCAAATAACTGGGAAGCCCAATATCGACCAAACGCGTAACAGCCGACGGGGCGTCGTTGGTGTGAAGCGTGCTTAAAACAAAATGGCCCGTCAAGGCAGCGCGCACGCAGATCTGGGCCGTTTCCAGGTCGCGTACCTCGCCGACCATGATGATGTCGGGATCCTGGCGCAAAAATGCGCGCAAGGCTGTCGCAAAGGTCAGGCCAATATCATTACGCACGCTCACCTGATTGATCCCTTCGATCTTAAACTCGACCGGGTCTTCAGCAGTCATGATATTTTTAGACGGGTCAGTGACTTCGCTTAAAGCCGAATATAATGTTGTCGATTTTCCGCTTCCCGTCGGACCAGTCACAAAGAACAATCCATAAGGAGATTTTAACGTCTTGCGGATCAAGGCCAGCTGCTTGGCATCAAACCCTAACGTGGACAAATCCAGACGGATCGCCCCTTTATCCAAAATACGCATGACCACTTTTTCTCCCCATACCGTCGGGATCGTCGAAACGCGCAAGTCAACGGTACGGTCTTCCAATTTTGCGGAGATCGCCCCGTCCTGCGGCAGGCGCTTCTCGGCAATGTCAAGCTTGGCTAGAATTTTAATACGAGAAGCAATGGCCATATGCAAATGCCGGGCCGGCGGCGGAATTTGATACAAGGAGCCGTCAATGCGGTAACGCACCTCGAGTTTTTCCTTGAATGGTTCAATATGGATATCGCTCGCCTTTTCATCAATCGCCTGACGGATGATCAGATCCACCAGTTTAATGACCGGGGCTTCCTCTGCCTTGGCGATCAGTTTATCAAGGCTGAGCTCGGCATCGCCCGACGCTTCTTTGAGTGGTACCGTTCCAACTTCCGTTCTTGTATCATAGGTATTTTCGACCGCTTGACCCAAAAGCGTCCCCATACCATCAGACGATTTCCCCTCAATATAAAATTCCTGAATGGCTTTGATGATATCGGTTTTGGTGGCGATGACAAGATTGATCTCACACCCTGTGATCATTTTTAAATTATCCATCACGATCAGATCCAGCGGATCAAAAACAGCGCATGTCAATGAGCCCATATTTTTGGCCAACGGCAAAACCAGGAATTTTTGTGCAAACTCCTGAGTTACCAGCTTTTCAAGATTTTGCCCCGGTTGCGGCTTAAGCAGCCCCGAGCTTCTGGAGGCGTACGGAATAAGAAGCTGCGCACCCAGAGCTGCAGCCAGCGTGTCTTCTCTGACCATGCCCATTTTCAATAAAACTTCTCCAAGACGGCCCTGTTCTTTTGTTTGGATAGTCACGGCCTCTTGAAGCTGGGCTTCGGTAATAAGCCCCTGATCAATCAATATTTCGCCTAAACGTAAACGTGAAGACATAATTTAATAGCTCTGTTGTTCCATGGAACGAAGTTCTTTATTGATTTGCTTGGCCCTTGACTTGGGCACCTCTTGTTCTCTCGTCAAAGCCTGCCCTTTATTCATCAATAATTTCGCTTTATTATTCTCATCAATAATCGAGGGTGTTATGAAAATCAGCAATTCCCGTTCGCTCTTGGTTTTATCTGTATGACGAAACGCACGGCCAATCAGAGGCAGATCACCTAACACGGGCAGTTTAGTAATCGTCTGAGATTCATCCGTGCGTAAAAGCCCACCAATCACGATCGTCTCACCGTTTTTAACTTTCATGAGCTGCTGTGAACCGCGCTCTTCAGGGTCTTTGAACGTCTGGCCTGCAAATGTACCGCCATCTCTGGCCTGGGTCACTTTGGGAACAATCGCCATGGTGATCTCACCAGTAGCCAAATTTGCCTGCGGAGTGACTAACAAGGAAACTCCAGTCTCAACACGTTCTGCTTCTACGGTCGTTTGCCCGGTCGCGCCGCCGGTTGACTGCGTTGAGGTAGTAACACCGATCGCTTCATTGGTCGTGATCTTGATTTGTGCCGTTTGGTTATTGAGGGTAACAACTCGCGGCCGCGCCAAATTTTTCGTATCCGTTTGCGTTTCCAAAAATTGAACGATCATTTTCATGGTAGAGGCATCCAGCGATCCCCCCGTATACTCGAAAAGAGCCGGATCCAATACAAAGCCTTTATTCTTAAGAAAATTCCAATCCCACGGATAAAATGTTACTCTTTTACCGCCAGTCAATGTCAAAGCAGTGTCACTGTATTTAACACCAATCAGATCAGCTGTGTTTTTTGAAACGTCGAGCATCTCTACTTCGATAAGAATCTGCGGAACCGGCACATCCAGCCGGGCGATCATACTTTCTATTGTTGCAAATTGGCTTTCCATATCCGTAATGATAAGGCTGTTGGTGCGCGGGTCTTCCATCAGTTTACCATTTGGACTAAGGACGTCTTTGAGTGCAGCCACAATACCCGAAGGCGAACTTGATGTTCCTGACGCCGAACTACTACCAGAACTGGATCCAGACGATGAGCTCGATCCGCCGGTGCTGATAGACATTGTACTATTAATCTTGGATGAAGGAACGGACGCATACTTTAAAGGATAAACCCTCGTAATGATACTTTGGTCCTTGGCCACCAAAGTCTTAACAACAAAAATATCACTGCCTGGCTGGGCTTCATAGGCGAGACTGTTGGCAGACAGAATTTTATCCAAAGCCTCCTCAACCGGAATATTTTCAAAAAAAAGCGTGACCTTCTTATTATTCAATTCACTGGCGGCGATAAAATTCATGCCGGATTGTTGGGAAAAAATCTTCAGAACATCACTTAAAGCGGCATCCTTAAAGTCCATCGAAATCTTTTTTGAATACTCCGAGTAAACAAATTTGCTCGTCTCTGAAGAGTAATCAGCACAGGCGCCAGCACTCGGCCATGCCGCTATCAAAAAAATTGATACCACTGCGAAGCTAAAATTTTTCATCCGATTTCCCCCAAACAAATCATGGTTTTTCCTGAGATACGGCACTGTTAGTTCCGGAAACTGATAATAAATATTTAAAACCGTTATGCAAAATCTCAACACCTTTTTTATCAATGGCCGTAACCTGGGCCCCATCCATTTGATCCCCTACCTTCATAACCTTGTCGCTGATAATTGCCTGCGGCATATCAGTATCCCATATCACGCCGTTCAGTTTAAGATTTTGCATAAAAGACATGTCATCTTTTACTTCCACCGGATTAACGAATACCGGCGGTACCACCGGCGAAGGCGGCGGCGGATCGACCCTGGGCTGCACAAAAACTGGATCTTTTTCCACCACGGGCAAAGGTGGCGGAGGTATTTCCTTTTTTTTTATCAGATAAGAATGAAAAGGATTTCTGATGCTATCTAATTCAAGTAAAAAATCAGCCTCCTGCTGAGCCAAGGAAACTGGTAAAACACCCCCCATCACCACAACGATTGCAAAAGTTAGCATAAACAGGATCTTCATATTTTTGCCTGGACAGAAACCACCTCGATACGAAAGCCAATGAACAAATTTTCATTTTCTTCTGTCTGGCTTGTCATCGCCATTTTGGGCTGGGCCGTACACGTCTTAATTTGTAACAGATTTTTAGAACGCTCAATATCAGCAATAAAATGGACCATATCCTTGTACTCCTTTGTCTCCAGGGAAAACTGTAACATGGTCGTACTTAACACTTCCTCATCTTCTACTTTCGCTGGAGAGAAAGTCAAAATCTTGACGTTATTTTTATCCGCCAAATCGGTTACAAAATTAATGATCTGATCTTCCGAAAGAGGCGGCGGCGCCTCTTTCAAAAACGCACTGGCATCTTCATTCGTCTTGTTATACTCTGCGACAACACTGGTTTTAGACTGTAAATCAGCCATCTGAGATTTAAACTTTCCAACCTCAACCTGGCTATTTTTAAATAAAGAGGAAATGATGATCAAAAACACCACCACCAAACCAATCTGGATCAAAAGATCTTTGCGATCTAAAAGCCGATCTTTCAATTTATTGAAATCAATGTCTTTAATATCGATTTTGCTCAGATCAGAAATATGCATCACATTTCACCTGCAGGTAATCTTAAAAGAAGTCACCGTAGTATCTGTCTTTTGTTCGCGTTGAATAGCGGCGAGGCTCACATTACGAAAATATTTTTGAAAGGCCTTATCAGACTTTAAGACGTTGACCAGCGCGTAAACCATTTTAAACTGTTGGTTGGAATCCTCGGTATAAGCGTAACCGCTCAGTTCCATATTGATCCCATCCTCCTGCGTATTCGCTGGCTGAACGCTCGCAAGAGCCGACCTGGAATCGGAAGAGACATTGTAACGAACAGATAAATCGGCCAACCATACGCCTTCCGGTAAAAGCTTAGGGATCTTTGTTAACACATAAGCCATTTCAGTTTTCTTTAAAAAAATTTTCAACATTTTTAATCTATTTGTGTTATCGATCACTTTCTTTTGAATATCTTCCATTGGCATATTCTCGAACGCCCCGTACTGGTCAAAAAGTACGTTATACTGTTTTTTGACCTTGGCAGCATTAAACGCTGTTAAAAAAAATACAGCTGCCGTTAAAACCACGCACACAAGCCCTGTTTTTATTGCCAAAAAATATTCTGGCGGAATACTTTTTGGTAATCCGGAAGGTTTATCAGTCGCCATCACTCCCGACAAATTGAAATTAACGGTTTTTGAACCGGAATCAAGAACAGCCCCATACGCGCTGATCAACCCAACATCCATGGCGCCAGAAAAACGGACGATCTCATAAGGATCAATTTTTTTAACAGGCACTTCAACTTCCTTCTGCAAATCAACACTCAAATCCTGGCTTTGATCAAAAGACAACGTGAATGCCTCTTCAATCTTTTCGCTCTTAAACTGACGTATATAAAAATCCAAAGAAATCTTTACTTCATTAAATAATTTCTTTTTTAACATTTCGCCATCCAAAGAGGCGGCGTTCAACGCGGGATTCTGTAACTGAAAATCACGGACGAACTGAACAACGCCATGATCAATAACCAGTATTCGCGAGTCATTGAAATCCGTCTGAACCAATGCGACTTTTTGTTCCGCTCTAATGTATTTCTTGATAATAAGCGCACGCGCCAGACACAAAGAAGCTGGTTCGCTAAATACAACATTAAGCCCCGCCTGTTTCAAGAGAGACCGATACCGCTCGAGAATCTCCTTGCGGATGGCCACAAAATGCACACGCATCCTTTTAATCTTTTCCTCCATAAAAGGCGTGGCATGAAAATTGTAAGCGAGGTCTTTTAAATTAAACGGTATATATTTTTTGATCTCAAACTCAACAACGCTTCTAACTTCATTGGAGTTAAGATTCGGGATGATAAAAGAACGGATCACAATATCCTTGGACGGCAATGCCAGATGGACATCGGTTAAGACAATATTATTGATCCTGAGATTTTCCTTGAGCGTAGCGGCGAATTTGGCATCTTCGGCCTGCGCCGACGGGGATGCCACGTCAATGGCTGGAACAACACTGTAAGGGACGCGGGCAAGTTTAACAAGAACGTCGTTTTGGGATTCAACGATGCTAAAGGCGTTATTTCCAAAAAATAATCCTAATTTCTTCCCATGAGCCATAAAGGTTTTTGTCGAAAAATTGGCCAAACGCGTTATGGAATGTCTATTAACCTAAGCAATAGATCAAAGCATAGGACGCCATCAAAAATAAAAATATTCAAATTTATTAGACAATACAGGCATTGCTTTGTCAACGCTTTTAACCTTTATTAATTAATATTAGAAATTATAAGGCGTGGTAATAACGATGGTATTGGTGTTGTTGGGGCCGGTAGGCCCGTTGTCGACCAAGGTGGTGGTATAGGTTTTGTTATCCAACGTAGCGTTAAAACTCGTTTGGATAGCACTGCCGGAGGCAAAATCTGTATAGGCCTTGGCGTAAGCGCCCAAGGTCAACTGTTCGGCTTTTATACTGTCGATCTGCTCTTCCACAGATTTGGTCTGAGAGGTACCTCTTGTAATAACCCCGATGCTATAGACCATCATAATAATGGTCACCATGATTACCATGATAAGAACCATTCCTGATTCGTTATTTCTAAACTGTCGGAGCATATTAATCCTCTTTATAAAAGGTCGTTATGGTCAATCAAACTTTTACACTGTGGACAAGCACACAATGCCTGTTTCTGGTAATCAAAAAATACGACGCAACAATAGGGGCACTGCCGAAAATATTTTGAATTCTGAAGATCAGTCTCACTATCGTTATGATAAGTATAAAACACCCAAAAACTTATAACAACCAGGAAATCAACTATTAAAAATATGGCAACAGCTAAACAAAAATCGACTTTGAACATTATTGCCCCATTCTCAACTTAACCGGCGGGAACGGTTCCAGGTCAAGGCCCAGATCGCTCGAATCTTCTTGCTCTTTAACAGGCGCCCTTTCATCCCCCATGGCTGGTTTAAATTGATGCTTGATCGATTGCGCTACCTTATCTGTTAACGAAGGCTTGTCCAAGTTCCGTGACATGGAATCGGTACGGATATCCAAATTCACATTCCGGATATCCACCATTGTTTGGGCATCTGGTTTTTGCGATGACGATAGCGCAACATCCTGTGCACGTAAAAATGATCCCAGGAAAACAAAGATGGGTTTGGGAGTACCTTGAAGGTTTGGAAAAGTAAACAAAAAAACAGAAAAAACTAAAAGATGAGCGATCCATGCGATGAATAATGACAATCGAAAGTCAACGTTGATCCGCAAGGCTTTATTCCTATTGTTCCTGATTGGTGGCGATGTTGATTCGCTCAATGCCCAACGCACGGCAGAGGTCCCACACGTCCACGATCCTTCCAACAGAAGCCCAACGATCGGTTTTGATCAGAACAGGAACGTTTTTATTGACCAGTTGGTTTAATTGAATTTTTAGATCCTTAATGGCAATAATTTTATTACGCCAATAGATGACATTTTCGCCCGTGATCGTAATCACAATGTTATCGTCGGTAATGACATCACTGGTCACTGCCTTTGGAAATTTAACATTGATCGTCGGTGACGATGTGATCGAAGAAAATAACGTAAAAAAAACCGGCGCCAAAAAAATCACATTGATCAAAGGCGCTACGACGACCGAGGGCAGCCCTTGTTCGATATTCACGCGGCGTTTAAATTTCAATGCCCAGCTCCTTATTACGTGCTCGATTCCGATAAATGAGAAAGCAAATTAACGACCTCGGTCGCCGCCCGTTCCATTTCGATCACGAAACTATTCACACGGCCGACACAATAATTGAAGGCCAGGAGCGCCGGGATCGCGACAAAAAGGCCGAAGATCGTCGTCAAAAGAGCCTGCCAGATCCCTCCAGCCACATCGCTGGATGTCACCGGATTCATGGAAGCTGACCTTAGCTGGATCGCCTGAAAGCTTACGGTCATCCCCATCACCGTGCCCAACAAGCCAAAAAGCGGCGTAACATGAGCGATCGTTGATAAAACATGCAAATATTTCTCAAGTTTGAAAATCTCAAAAAGACTAACGTCTTCCATGGCCTCTTTGATCTCATCACGGCTGGCGCCGTACTTAACGATACCAGCCTTTATGACCTTTGCCACCGACGAACTATTTTGTTCGCATAACACAATCGCATCCTTCAACTTGTTCTGCTTGATCAAGTCGAATACTCTCATTTTGATCTGGGCAATATCGGTAGAAATGGACGAAAAATAAAATAATTTCTGTATGAAAATTGCAAGCCCTGTCAATGAACACAATAAAATAGGCCACATCAAAGGGCCGCCCTGAACCATCAATTGCCAAGCATTCATTTCACCAGCGTCCATGAGCATCCCCCTTTTTCCTTACATATCATTTCTTGCCCAAAAGTAAATGATCGACCCAATCGATACGCTCCTGCGCATATTTTGCCTCTTCGGTTTTGTAAGTCAAAACTTTAGCGTACGTCGTTTTGGCGTTTTCCCAATTCTCATTGTTTTCAAAAATACGTGCAGTACGTAAATAAGCCTTGATGACCCAAGCCACTTCATCTTTGTAAAGGTACGGGACTTTCAAATACGCCTCCGTGGCTTTGTCCCAATTGCTCATCATCTCATAGGTATCACCCATGGAAAACTGCAACTGCACATCGGAAACAGCGCTCGAGCCCTTGGAAGATGCCAGCGCTTTTTGGTATGTTTCCAATTCTTTTGTATAATCCGCGTTCTTGCGGTAAACCTGCGCCAGCTTCATGTACGCATCCCGACGGAAATCCGGGCTGCTGTCAATAATGGTTTGGTAAGTTTCAGCCGCTTTTACCGGGTCCAACTCCTTAGCAAAAACCCCAGCGATCGCCAAGCCAGCCTTAGCGACCATTTCCTTATCCGTTGATGAAATCAACTTGTATTGATTTAAGGCTTTGTCGTATTCCTCCTGGAGCTCATAAGCCTGTCCCAATTCGTAACGCACAAGACCTATTTTTTCGCTCCCCGGAAAACGGTTGATGATCTGTTCGTAATACCCAACGGCACCAACGTAATCGGACATTTTAAAATAATACTGTGCCAGCCACAAAAGTGATTCAAATTCTGTTTCCGTGTTCGGATATTTGTAGATGATCAGTTTGAACCTTTTAACCGCTTCCTTGTCCTGCCCCAACTGGTGATAGGCCTTGGCAGTCCCGAGTTCGGAATTTTTGATAACAGGGAGATCACCCGGATAAAGCTTGATGATCTTCTGAAAAACTTTCAGGGCGTCGTCGGCCTTTTGTGAATTCAAATAAGAAAGCGCCAGGACATAGTTGGCCTCCGGCATAAAATCCGCCGGGTGATTTGGATTTTTTAAAAAATTATCAATATCTTTGATCGCGGTCACCCAATCGCCTTTTTTAAAATAAGCGACGCCAAGATAATAATCAATATCGTCCAGGTATTTACTGTTCGGAAAGTTCTGCTGCAAGCTTTGAAAAGAAAGCGTCGCCGACTCTATTTTCCCCAGTTTAAGAAGCGCGATCCCTTCCCTGTATTGAACATAGTCCGCGTAAATGTTTCCGGGATAATCTTTCAAAATTTTATCATAGACCTCGACGGCCTTATCCCACTGATTCAGATCCTGATAGGCATCCCCGATCTGTGTTAAAGCGCTGACCTTAACCGCACTGCTGTCAGTTTTATCCAGAATATTCTGAAAACTGGCAATGGATTGATCGACCTGGCCCATCTTCAAATACGTCCATGCCAACCCAAAATTCGCCTTCTCAATGATATCTTTACGAGTCCCCACGGGATTACCGGCGTTAATAACGTTTTGATATTCTTCGATCGCCTCAGGATACCGCTGCAGTGAGTAAAATACATTCGCTCGGCCCAGATGCGCTTCGAGCAAACGGTCACTTTTGGGAAAAAGCTCAATGAGCTTCGCATAAGCATCCAAGGCCTGCTGTTGGTCCCCTGTTTCCGAATAAAAACTCGCCTTGCCTAAAAAGATCTCGTCGGTCAATATCCCTTTTTCGTTGGCCATTTGCTCGGCCCGGTTGAACGCAGCCAAACTCTCGTCATAATTCTTCAATTTAAGGTTCCCCCATCCCTGGCTGACCAGAGAGGCGACAACCATGCTGGTATCCTGAGAAGACTCTTCCACTTTTTTATAATACTCATCAGCCTCGGCGTATTTTTCTTGATAATAATACGACTCGGCGATACTAAAATTGGTCTGGGCGATCTTGGGTGATTGAGGAAATTTCGCGAGATAATCCTTAAATAGATCAATGGCATGGGCGTAATCACCGAGATTATACGCGCACTCGGCGATCTTGGACGCGGCATCCTCCGTCAATTGATGGGTGGGGAATTTCTCAAGAAGAATCTTAAAGGTTTTTTGTGCCTCGTCGTATTTCTTCTGATCAAAAAAAGACCAGCCTAAAGAATAAAGCGCCTGCGGAACATAGACTGACTCAGGAAACAGATCGACCACCTGACGGTAATTTTTTTCTGCCTGGGCATAATCCAAACCCTTCAGGTACGTTTCCCCCAGCCAAAACAGCGTCGCGTCCTTGAATTCCGTGTACTGCAAAAGGCCCTGGAAAATATTAAATGCTTTCAGATACTGACTCTTGAAAAAATAACACTGGCCGGACAGAAGGAGCACCTGCACGCGTTTGTCGGATTGAGGGTATTTTTGCTGAAATTCATCGAGATAACGGATGGCGACATCATAAAATCCGTCGTCAAAAGCGCTCTGGGCGACAAAAAAAAGCTCTTTCTCATTGTCATCAGCAGCGTATCCTGGAGAAGAAAACGAAAATACAGCGATTGAAAAACCTAAAAAAAGGACTGCAAACCAAATTTTAAAGAATCGTATCGTCATGGCGTTCATTATAACAAGATTGACACTTTTTTCAATCGACGGTTGATTGATCAACCGTCGTCCTGAGGAGCCTGCTCACACACAGGTGACGAGAGATCCCGTCATTGATTAATAAATTCTTTAAGAAATTTCCCTGTATGCGACGTTGAATGACGTATGATATCATCCGGCGAACCGCTAAAGACGAGTTCTCCCCCTTTATCTCCGCCATCGGGGCCGAGATCGATCAGATAATCCGCGCTTTTAATGACATCAAGGTTATGTTCGATGATCAGGATCGTATTGCCCCGGTCCACCAGCCGCTGCAGCACCTGAAGCAGCTTATCCACGTCGGCAAAATGAAGCCCCGTCGTAGGCTCATCCAGGATATAAAACGTCTGGCCGGTAGCCGGTTTGCACAGTTCGCTCGCCAACTTCACGCGCTGGGCCTCGCCGCCGGACAATGTTGTGGCTGGCTGGCCTAAACGAATATAGCCGAGCCCGACGTCATTTAACGTTTGCAACACAGTTTGGATCCTGGGAATATTGTTAAAAATTTCGATCGCCTCCGCCACCGAGAGATTAAGGACTTGCGCAATGTTCTTTCCTTTAAATTCAACTTCCAAGGTCTGGTCCGTAAACCGGCTGCCGTGGCAAATTTCGCATTGAACATAGACTTCAGGAAGAAAATGCATCTCGATCTTTTTGATCCCGTCGCCGCCGCAGGCCTCGCAGCGTCCGCCTTTGACGTTAAAACTAAAACGCCCGGGCTTATACCCGCGCATCTTCGATTCCGGAAGCTGACTGAACAGATCGCGAATATGGCTGTACACACCTGTGTAGGTCGCCGGATTGGACCGCGGCGTGCGGCCGATCGGCGACTGGTCAACAACGATCACTTTGTCGATATGCTCGATGCCTTCAATCTTTTTATGCGCGCCGGGTTTTTCCTTGGCGCCGTTGATCCTTTGCGCCAGCGCTTTATACAAAATGCCGTCAATCAATGTCGATTTGCCGGAACCGGAAACGCCGGTCACGCACGCAAAAGTTCCCAAAGGAATGTTCACGTCGATATTTTTCAAATTATGCTCTTGCGCTCCGGTGATCTTTAAAAATTTTGTCTTAATAATCTCCCGGCGTTTTTCAGGCCTTTGGATCTTGTACTGACCGTTCAAATACATCCCGGTCAAAGAATCTTTGCATTTTAAAAGCCCTTTTACATCCCCGGCGTAAAGCACCTTCCCACCATGCTCGCCGGCGCCCGGCCCCAGATCAACCACAAAATCGGCCTTACGGATCGTTTCCTCGTCGTGCTCAACCACCAGCAACGTATTCCCAAGGTCGCGCAGGGCATGAAGCGTTGAGAGAAGCCGTTCATTATCTTTTTGATGAAGGCCAATGCTGGGCTCATCCAGAACATAAACAACCCCGACAAGACCGGAGCCGACCTGGGTCGCCAGACGAATACGCTCAGCCTCTCCGCCGGAAAGCGTGCCGCTCTTGCGATCCAGGGTCAAATATTCCAGCCCAACGTTGATGCAGAAATCCAGACGGCGCAGGACCTCTTTTAAAATTTCCTCGCTGATCGTCTTTTTTTCTTTAGTGAAGTTCAAATGCATAAAGAACTGCTTGGCTTCCTTAATAGAGAAGGCCGAAACCTGGGCGATGTTCTTGTCGTCAATACGCACCGCCAACGATTCCTTCTTCAAACGTTCTCCCTGACAGGCGGGACAGGATGATTCCGACATGAATTTATTGATCTCTTCCTTGAGCCAATCACTGTCGGTTCCTCTAAATAAACGTTCCAAATATTTGACGACACCCTCGAACTGACGGCCCCAGACGACATCTTCGGAACCATAAAGGACGATCTGGCGCTCTTTTTTATTCAGGTCTTTATAAGGTTTCTTAGGATCGATGTCATGGATGTCCGCGATCTCGCGCAATACTGCCCGGTAATACATCATGTACCCGCGCGAACCTTTTTTCCACGGCGCGATCGCCTGGACCCACGACTTCGCCTGATCCGGCACAAGCGCTTGGGGATCAATCTCCATTTTTGTCCCCAAACCGTTGCATTCAACGCACGCCCCATACGGCGAATTAAAAGAAAAAATACGCGGCTCAAGCTCGCTTAACGATGTCCCGCAATCCACGCACGCGTATTTTTCGCTGAACATCTGATCCGGCGCCTCGCCGTTAAAATCAACAATGACGATCCCTTGGCCGGCCTGAAGAGCGGTTTCAACGGAATCGGTCAACCGTTTTTTAATATCCGGTTTGACAATCAAACGGTCGACGACAATTTCGATATGATGGATCTTGTATTTATCCATCTTGATCTTATCGCCAACGTCGCGGACCTTGCCGTCCACGCGCAAACGTGTAAAACCCGCCTTGGAAACCTGGGCCTGGATTTGACGGTATTCCCCTTTGCGGCCGCGGACAAGCGGCGCCAGGATATTGACCTTGGTGGCTTCCTTATAATGAAGGATGTGCGCCACGATCTCCTGCGCGGATTGCTGCTCGATCTTTTTGCCGCACTGATAACAATACGGCGTTCCGACGCGGGCAAATAAAAGGCGCAAATAATCGTAGATCTCGGTTTGGGTGGCCACTGTCGAACGCGGATTGCGGCTGGTCGTTTTCTGCTCGATGGAGATCGTGGGCGATAATCCCTCGATCGATTCCACATTGGGCTTCTGCAGCTGGTCCAAAAATTGGCGGGCGTACGCGGAAAGGCTTTCGACGTAACGACGCTGGCCTTCGGCATAAATCGTATCGAACGCCAAAGACGATTTTCCAGATCCGCTCAAACCGGTGATGACCACGAACTGGTTGCGAGGGATCTTAAGGTCAATGTTCTTAAGGTTGTGCTCTTTGGCACCGCGAATGGTGATGAAATCGGAATGCATAGAAACCTTTAAATTATTAAGGGACACAAAATTTGTGCCCCTTAATTATATCTATTTATAAATTTCAAACAACTAATGAGTATCTACCCTTCGACTCACTCCTCATTGCATTCGTCGTTCGCTCCCTGGCACACTACTGTGTTCCAGGGCGGGCAGGGTGGTTCGCCTCGTCCAACTTGTGGTGAGCGAGTCCCGACATCACATCAGGACGAATCAAACCAAAAACAACCCCACACCCAGTTGACGTTTCAGAACGCGACTGGATGTGGGGCCTTTCGCCTTAAAGAAAAATCTATTTTCTTTTGGCTGTTTTTTTCTTCTTCTTGCCGCCGCGGACCATCTGGGCGCAAGAGATGTCACCTTGCTTGTCGATGAAATAAAGGAACCCTTTTTGCTTCTTGATGCCGACCTTGGCGACTTTCTTGACCGATCCGCCCTTCTTGTTCCCGCGGGCCATCTTGGCGCAAGAAACGTCACCGTGTTTGTCGACGAAGTAAAGGTGCCCCTTTTCCTTCTTCACTCCAACTTTAGCTACTTTTTTAGATGCCATAATTAGTTTCCCCCTTTCTTTACGTTCCGATTTTTACTTCTTGAAAATACTGCTTCAATGTCTGGATCGCCGAAAGTACGGCGAGATAGCTCGTTTTGGGATTATCAGGACAAACCTCATTTTCGGTGCGCGTGACCAAGCGCCCGAAATCGCCGACGACCTCGATCTCGTGCACATTGATCTTATATTCAGGAGAAGTGATGATGCGGATGCGCATCTTATCCTCAGCCAAAGATGCCAAGGCAATGGCAGCGGCGACGTTGATGTTCTGCGGGAAAAATTGGACAGCGGTCTTGACGTCGCCTTCAAAGAGAACGGTTTCGGATTTGATCTTCGTAAGATCAATGCTTTGATTGGTAATATACGCGTTTTGGATAAAACTAAGCGGAGGCTTACGGGTGGTTAATGTGATCTTCGAAATCTTGCGCTGGCTGGCCGCTTTGATGGCATCAAGGCCGGCAATGGCCCCCGATGGGACCAGTAAATGGCATCGATTTTTTATGGCAAGTTTAAAAATATCGTTGGCGCCTAATAATTTTCCGACACTCATCACAAGCACATCTTTTTTGGCGGATAAAGCTTGCCGAATTAATTGTTGCGTGTCCTGCGCGTTGACGGCCTCGACCATCAGATCACAAGATTTTACCAATTCCTCGAATGAACGCTTTATGATTCTACCACGAGAAAAATTCTTGGCAAGCTTTTCTGCACGGTCGACCCGAATATCAAAAATCGCCGATACGACGGCGCTTCCTTTTAATTCATCCTTGATGCTTAAGGCCATGCGCGAACCGATGGCACCGCATCCCAATATACCGACTTTAATTATTTCCTTTTTAACGCTCATGAACTAAACTCTTATGTCATGCCCGCAAAAGCGGGCATCCACAAACATACGCACTAGATTCCCGCTTGCGCGGAAATGACAATAATATGAAGGTCACCGACGGTCAAATGGATCGACGATCACGTTATCAATCAGGCGCGCCTTACCAAAAAAAACAGCTACGGCGATCAATACTTCGCCTGAAATTTTACCAACGGTATTTAAATTATTTGCATCCACACACTCGACATAATCAATGACACTTTTACTACTGCCTCCAATCGCACGCCGAACCAATTGAATAATCTTTGCAGCATCCCGTTCGCCCGCTCGAATGCGTTGACGGGCTTCACACAACGAACGGTATAACACAACTGCCTCCCGACGTTCTTGATGAGTCAAATAACTGTTGCGCGAACTCATCGCAAGCCCGTCACGCTCGCGCACCGTTGGCATGACTTTCACCTTTACAGGAAAATTCAGATCATCGACCATTTTGCGGATGATCAAAGCCTGTTGGGCATCTTTCTGGCCCAAATACATCACATCCGGCGCCACGATATTGATGAGCTTGGCCACGACCGTCGTGACACCTTTAAAATGCCCGAGGCGAGATGCGCCGCACAATCGATTGGAAAGAGCTTCCACTTCCACGCTTGTCAAATATCCCATCGGATACATATCGTCGACCGACGGATAAAAGATTATATCAACATTTTCCTTTTTTGCCAACTTTTCATCATTCTTCCTGTTGCGGGGATAATTCTTCAAATCCTCTTTGGGACCGAATTGTTTGGGGTTCACAAAAATGCTGACGACGGTCAGATCGTTTTCTTTTTTACTTTGGCGCACCAATGACAAATGCCCGTCATGAAAATACCCCATCGTCGGGACAAAACCAATCCTCTTCCCTCCGGATCGGACTCGAGAAATCAAAAAACGCAACGCTTTAATGGTCGTGACAACGCGCATTAGTTTAATCCTTTGATTACTTCGGGAGCGATCTCTTTTAAAGGGTTCATGACAAATGCGCGTTCAAACATGCGGGGATGCGGAATGGTAAGTTCACTAGACTGCATTGTAAGCTTATTATAGAGAAGAATGTCGATATCAATAACGCGCGGGCCGTTGGCGACGGTTTTGACGCGGCCCATGATTTTTTCGATATTTTGAATAATATGAAGGAGCTCCAGCGGGGCGATGGCCGTTTCGCATTGGGCAACGGCATTCAAAAATTTTCCCTGAGGCGGACCACCGACGGAATCCGTTTCAATGATAGAAGACATCTTGTGGACTCGAACTCCGCAGCTTTCTAATTCCTGAATCGCCTGTTTCAAATGGGCATCGCGGTCGCCCATGTTCGACCCTAATCCGAGATACACGACGGCCAATGACAACCTTTCATCGTCATTGCGAGCGAAGCGAAGCAATCTCATCCGCCGAAATTTGCGATTGTGGTTCGACAGGCTCACCATCCTTCGAACCATCCTGAGCGAAGTCGAAGGACTTCGCCCTTCGCCGGTTGTAGCAGATAGGGCTCGCAATGACGATCACAAAACTTTTTTTAATCTCTCAACCGCCTGATTAATGCGTTCGATGGGGACGGTCAAGGCCATGCGCACATAGCCTTCCCCGTGCTTGCCGAAACCGACACCGGGCGTCACAACGATATCTGCTTCATCCAGGAACGCTTTGGCGCACGCCATCGAATCGGAAAATTTCGACGGGACTTTTGCCCAGACATAGAACGCCGCCTTCGGCGGATCGATCTTCCATCCAATGGAACGCAAACCGTTGATGAGCGCATCCCTACGGGTTTGGTATTCATTGCGCATATCTTCGATATCCTGCGGGTCCATGTTCAAAGCAGCGATGCCCGCGTACTGAATGGCGTTAAAAACACCGGAATCACAGTTCGATTTGACTTTAGCAACTGCGGCAACCAATGTCGGATTTCCGCAAGCCCAGCCCAAACGCCAGCCGGTCATATAATATGTTTTCGAAAAAGAATGAAATTCAATGGCGATGTCTTTAGCGCCTTCAATTTCCAGAATGCTCGGCGGTTTTATACCGTCGTAATAAACTTCCGAATACGCCAAATCCGAAACAATGATGATCTTTTTCTCGCGGCAAACATTGACCAGATCCTGATAAAATTTCTTATCAGCGACAGCCGATGTTGGATTGTTCGGATAACAAACAAAAATAGCCTTGGCATTTTTAGTTTCGGCGATGTCTTCAATTTTCGGCAGAAAATTGTTGGACGCTTTCAAAGGAAGATACTGGATCTTGCCGCCTGCAAAAATAACAGCGGCTTGATAAGCCGGATAGGCCGGGTCAGTCAAAAGCACTTTATCGCCGGGATTGATGATGCCCAGCGGTAAATGCGCGAGGCCTTCTTTGGAACCGATCAAAGGATAAATTTCCGTCGTCGGTTCTAACGTAACACCAAAACGGTTTTTGAACCACTTGGCGATCTCAACACGCAGCTGCGGCACACCGGCGTCGAATGGATAATGATGATTGTTGACGTCCTGGGCAGCTTTCGCGAGCGCATCGATGATGGGCTGATGCGTACGCTGATCTGGGTCGCCGACGCCTAAATTAATGACATCGCGGCCCTGCGCCAATGCGGCGCGCTTAGCCTTGTCGATCTCGACGAAAAGATACGGGGGTAATTGCTTTAAGCGATCGGAAAATTCAATTTGAAAATCTGTTTCGGTGGACATTCGTTAGCTCCTTAATAAAATCCTGTACGGGCGGCAATCCTTTGCCGCCCTTTAATCGGACGGCTGTGGACAGGCGCCCCTACACATTTATTTCAATCCCAAAACGTCCTGCATGTTAAACAAACCTTTTTTCTGCTTGGCGAGAAATTTGGCAGCCACCAAAGAACCCTCGGCAAAAATATCACGCGTTTTCGCATGATGACCGATGACAATCCGGTCGACGGCGCTGTCAAAAATAATTTCGTGATCACCGATCACTTCCCCTTCGCGGATGGAATCGACATTGGCCACCTTGGTCTTGGAATATTCTTCGGCGATCTCGGCCATGGTTTTAGCGGTCCCCGACGGCGCGTCTTTCTTGTGCACGTGATGGGTTTCCGTCAGATGAATGGCATAATCTCTCCCTGTCACTTTCGCCGTGTTCCGAATAAGCGCAAAAACCAAGTTCACGCCCACCGACATATTCGAGGAAAAAACGATCGGGATCTTGGACGAAGCTTTTTTGATCTGGGCGATCTGTTCTTTGGAAAGGCCGGTCGTGCCGATGACCATCTTAACGCCATGCTTCTGGCAGGACTTCAAATGTTCAATGGTCGCCTCGGGTGAAGTGAATTCAATAAGGACATCGCTGCCTTTAAGCGCGGCTGAATCAAAATGAACTGGAAAACCAAATGTCGTCGACAAAACACCCGGGCGTTCGCGATGTTCCAAAAGGCAGGAAATCTTAAATGCTTTATCACGCAGGGCCAAGTCCAAAATGCGTTGCCCCATTCTTCCCTGACAACCGCTGATGGCGAGTTTGATCATTGTGCGTCCTTCCAGCTCGGGTCAGTAGTCTGCAGTCAGTACGTCAGTAGACATTCACTACTGACCTGCTGACTTACTGACGACTGACTATTTATGTACTAAATCCAAATTATTTTTTCGCCCGTCGCTATTCAACAACCCATAAGCCGTCATGGCCACCTTAAGCTTGGCAAGATTCGCATCTTCCATCGCGCACATCGGCAAACGCATAGAGCTCGAGCACAAACCCATCAGTTCGCACGCAGTCTTGACCGAGATCGGATTGGTCTCAATAAAAAGCGCACGGATCAAAGGCTGCAGCTTCATATGCAACGCTTGCGCGGTCTTAAGATCGCCCTTATTAAACGCGTTAATCACACCGACGACGTCTTTAGGGACAATATTCGCAGCAACCGAAATAACACCCACACCGCCGATCGATAAAAGCGGCAGGGTTAACGCATCATCACCCGACAAAAGAATAAAATCTTTCGGGCAAACTTCTTTGATACGAAGCATTTGTTCTAAAGAACCAGATGCCTCCTTAACCCCGACGATATTTTTGCAGTCCTGCGCGAGCTTGGCCATCAGTTCAGGCTCAATATTTTTGCCCGTACGCCCGGCGATATTATAGAGAATGACGGGGATCTTAACGCTGTCCGCCACAGCCTTGAAATGCAGATACAAACCTTTATTGGTCGGCTTGTTATAATACGGCGTCACAACCAAACACGCGTCCGCTCCGACTTTGGCCGCATACTTGGTCATATGCACGGCTTCCGACGTGGAATTGGAACCGGTTCCGGCAATGACCGGCACTCTTTTTTTGACGGTCTCAACGGTCACCTCGATCACGTGCTCATGTTCTTTTTCAGAGAGCGTCGGTGATTCGCCGGTGGTCCCACAGGGAACGATGCCGTTGGTGCCGCTTTTAATCTGCCATTCGATTAATTCTTTAAGTTTCGCTTCATCCACGCCATTACTTTTAAATGGGGTGACAATCGCAACGATGGAACCTTTGAACATGGGTAACTCCTCTTGTCGTCATTGCGAGGAGCCCGCAGGCGACGAAGCAATCCCATCCGTCGAATTTTGGGATTGCTTCGCCCCGCTTGACGGGGCTCGCAATGACATTATTCTAAAAAATATTCTCCCTGGGCGACAAATTTCGCTGAACCTTTCAGCCACACGTTGGTGATCTTGTTTCCCTCGTGAAGGTCGAAGGAAACCTCCAAAAGCTCGGTGCTTTTCGTCAGCACTTTCATGGATGCGTCAACCCGTTCCTTCACTTTCGGATTGGCGTGAATGTAGGAAATAATGGCGGCGGCGACACTCCCCGTCCCGCAGGCCAGGGTTTCGCCTTCAACGCCGCGTTCGAACGTGCGCACCTCGACGTGGCCTTCCCTGACATGCTCGACGAAGTTCACGTTCGTCCCGCGCGGCTTGAACTGGCCGTGGTTGCGGATCAAAGCCCCCAAACTGTTGACGTCGATCTCGCGGATCTTCTCCACAAAAAGCACAACATGCGGCACGCCGGTATCAATGTAATCGACTTGCAATTTTTGTCCGGCGATCGTCAAAGGGGTGTTCGGACGGTAATCCTTGGGATCGCTTAAACGTACGCGGGCGATCTGCCCCTCAGCCTCGGCAAGGATCGTGCCAGCTAAGGTTTCCATACCAAAAAGTTTTTTCGTCGGCGCGGCTTTGGAGACAATGTAAGCGGCCATACAGCGCGCGCCGTTGCCGCACATCTCCGCTTCCGAACCATCAGCGTTGATGATGCGCATTTTGTAATCCGTGGTTTTGGATTTATCAAGGACCAAGATCCCGTCGGCACCGACGCCGTTCTGGCGCGCGCAGATCTTCGGCGCCAACTTGACGTAATCAAGTTTCGCGTCGTGATCAATCACCACAAAATCATTGCCGGCGCCGGCCATTTTAGTAAATAGTATTTTACGCATAGTCGAATTCCACGAATCAAAAATAAAAAAACTTAAAACGAATGTCACGGATATCCGTGTAATCCGTATTCATTCGTGTCATTCGGGAGATCGCTACTTCAGAAAGCTCGCGATCCTCTCCCCACTTACCAAATCCTCAAAAAGCTCCCGCTTAGTAACCACCTCAAACTGACTACCTTGAACCATGACCTCAGGAACACGGCCGCGGACATTGTAATTGCTCGACATCACATAACCGTAGGCGCCCGCGCTCATGATCGCCAAAAGATCATTTTCATTCACCTTGGAAATCATACGATCGTGCGCGAAAAAATCCCCGCTCTCACAAATGGGCCCGACCACATCCACCTTGATCTTTTTGGCCTTGGTCTCTTTCACTGGAACGATCTCATGATAAGCGTCATATAACGACGGACGGATAAGGTCATTCATGCCACCGTCGACCACCAAAAATTTCTTAAAACCATTGTCCTTTAAATACAAAACTTTGGTGACAAAAATACCAGCATTCCCAACAATAAAACGCCCGGGCTCCATGATGATCCGTAAACCCGTGCCTTTTAAGATCGGCAAAACAGCATCAGCATATTGCTGAGCCGTCTGCGGATTTTCATCCTTATAGATAATACCCAAACCGCCACCAATATCAAGGTATTCGATGGCAATGCCTTCGCTGCGCAGTTCGTTAATGAATTCAACAGTTTTCTTGATCGCACCGACAAACGGCTTGCCGGAGATGATCTGCGAACCGATGTGAATATGCACGCCGTTAATATGAACGTGCGGATATTTCTTGCGCGATTTAAAAATCTGGCGTGTGGTCCTTAGATCAATGCCGAATTTCTTTTTAAGCGTTCCCGTTGATATAAAATCGTGCGTCGCTGCCGCCACATCCGGATTGATGCGAAGCGCAACGCTCGCAGTCTTCCCCATAGCTTTAGCGATTTCATTGATACGCTCGAGTTCCGGCAACGACTCAACGTTAAAGAACAAAATACCGGTCGTGAGGGCCTCTTCAATTTCCTCGCGCGTTTTTCCGACGGAAGCAAAAACGATCTTCTGCGGATTGGCCTTGACCATTTTCGCTTTCTTTAATTCACCCAACGAAACAATGTCCAGTCCCGCGCCCTGATCGACCAACGCTTTGATGACCGACAGACTGTCGTTGGCCTTCATCGCGAAACAGATGATGGGATTGACCGGCGCAAAAGCGATCTTGATCTTGGTGAAATGATCCACCAGCGTCTTGTAGCTGTAAAGATAGAACGGTGTGCCGACGGATTTCGCAACATCCGCCACTCTCACTTCTTCGCAGTGCAACTCGCCTTTTTTGAAATGAAAATCGTGCATTTTTAGCTACCTTTTAGCAAAAGTGGTAAGTGGTATGTGCTAAGTGGTAAGTTTTATTTTAAACTTTGTATCAAGCCTGATAAAATTTTACCCACATCACCGGCCAACTTGATAGTTTGGCCATACTCACTTAAATTTAAATATCCCAGATCTCTGCTCAATAATAAATGATACTTCGTTTCTTCTAGCGAACCTTCGGCTATCGACAGAAATCGCAAAAAATCATTCCTGCTCTTTTTTTGACCTTCTGCTATATTTGCACAAATTGAAACTGACGATCGTCGGACCTGAGCAACTAAACCAAACCGTTCATCACTTGGAAAATTTTTTGTTAGCTTGTAAATCTCAAGAACTAACTCATGCCCTTTTTGCCAACAATGCAAATCGTGAAATGTTTTGATACTCATCATACCCTCCAGTTTTATTTTGAAACTGGGGGTATTTCAAAATGGTTTTACATACCACCTATCACTTACCACATACCACTACTTCAGAACCTTACTCCACCGTCGCAACTGTTCGTCAACCAATTGCGGATTAGTCGACCCAAATGATTTTTTAATCTTAACAGACATTTGAGGATTGAAAAGTTTTTTTACGTCGGCATCAAGGTGTTTGGAAAAGCCTTTTAACTGCGCTAAGGAAAGATCAGACAACTTATCTCCAGCGTCCAAACATTCCTTGACCATTTTGCCTACCACATCGTGGGCTTCCCGATAGGAAACGCCTTTCTTGATCAAATATTCCATCACATCAACGGAAAAAAATGATTCGTCATTCAGGCGTTTGGCGATCGGTCCTTGTTTTACGCTTAAGTTCCCGAAAAGCCCGCTTAGAACATCCAGCATATCCTTCATTGTCTCAACAGAACGGAACAGGACCGGCTTATCCAGCTGCATATCGCGGTTGTACGTTAACGGCAGCGCCTTCATAAGCGTTAAAATTTCAACGAGCGCGGCAGGAAATTGCGCCGTTGTTCCCCGCATCAATTCCAATACGTCCGGATTTTTTTTGTGCGGCATGATCGATGAGCCGGTGCAAAACGACCAATCAATATCGATAAAATTAAATTCCTTCGTCGCCCAAATGATCAGATCTTCCGAAATGCGGGAAAGATGCATAGCAACGATCGACATATCAGAAATAAACTCGATGATAAAATCGCGGTCGCTCACCGCGTCCATACTATTAGTCGAGACTTCGTAAAAACCCAATTGCTTGGCAACGAATTTTCGGTCAGTCGCAAGCGAACTGCCAGATAACGCACAGCTTCCCAACGGCATGATATCTGTCCGTTTCCAACAGCCGTATAAACGGGATTTATCCCGCTCCAACATCTCAATGTACGCAAGCATGTGATGGGATAGCAGCACCACCTGCGCCGCCTGCAAATGCGTGTAGGCCGGAATGACAACATCCTTATTGGCCTTCGCGAAACCCAAGATCGCTTTTTGAAGGCCGGACACCGCATTGAGCACGTTCGTGATCTCTGCCTTGCAATACATCTTCACATCTAAAACAACCTGATCATTACGCGACCGTGCCGTGTGCAATTTATCCGCCGGCGCGCCAACTAAACTTTTTAGAACCGTTTGGATATTGGAATGAATATCTTCAGCTTTAGGATCAAATTTAAACTTCCCCTCTGTGATCTGCTTAAGGATCTTCTGAAGACCGCTAACGATCTTGGCAGAATCATTGCGGGGGATGATACCGCATTTGCCGAGCATCTGGGCGTGCGCGATCGACCCCAAGACATCATACTTCGCCAGCCATTGATCGTAGCTGATGCTGAACGTAAATTTGTCGGCAAGCTTGCTTGTTGGTTTCTTAAATCGTGAGCCCCAAAGTTTAGACATATGTTTCACCTTATTATTTTGATACGTTATTAACTGCTTTACTTAGTGATCGGTACTTTTCTATTAAATTTTTGTATTGATCAAACTCAAGTTTTCCAACCAGGGAATCGATTAAATCATTTGTATCTTTTAGAGTCAGTACTTTTTGCTCATCAAGAGGAAAGCGTTCAAATGGTCGACATCCAGATTGAAATAAAATACCCTTTTCCCATTTTGCATAAATTAAATAAACATTCTTATCTACTAAAATGCGGTCACAGGTATTCGGGTAAGACGGATACATAAAATATTTATAGTTTATGCTTTCACCCTTAAAATTTTCAAGCACTCTAACTTTTACTAAATTATATGGCATACCGTTAATAGTAGCGTGCTTTGGTGTCGTTTGCTCTGCTATTCCAATAAATACCTCAGATTTTTTAAAAATCTCTTCATCAGATTCATAATCACACTTACAACTTAAAGCATAAGGTGAGCTCAAGATGCTAAAAAGTATAACCAAAAATGCTTTACTCCAAAATTTTGTCATTTTCCGATTCCACCAAGTAATATGAAATTTTCTTACCACTTATCACTTACCACTCTACCACTTTAGTTAAATACGCTAATATGGCATTCCCCACAAACGGATGAATCCTTCAGCTAATTTCTGATCGAATTTATCTTTATCGCCGTAGGTCGCGAGTTCCATGTTGTAACGCGAATGCGGGGACTTTCGCCCAACGACACTGCAGCTGCCTTTTAATAATTTCAAACGTACGGTGCCGCTGACGCGTTCCTGCATTTTATCGACGTACGCGTCCAGCTGATGCTTCAACGGCGTTTCCCACAATCCGTAATACGTCAATTCCGCGTAACGATGAGATATCTGGATTTTGTAATGCGCGGTCTCGCGGTCCAACACGAGCGCTTCCAATTCACGGTGCGCGGTGTGCATGATAGTGCCGGCCGGATTTTCATAGATCTCACGCGATTTGATCCCGACCAAACGGTTCTCGACCATGTCCACGCGCCCGACGCCGTTGGCCCCGCCAATCTCATTCAACTTATTGATCAACTCAACAGGACCATATGACTTTCCGTTGACCTTGACCGGAATTCCCTTGGCAAACTCAACTTCAATATACGTCGGTTTGTTCGGACACTTGAGTGGATCTTTAGTCATCACATAAATTTCTTCCGGCGGCTCTTGCCACGGGTCTTCCAAAATCCCGCACTCGATCGAACGTCCAAACAAATTTATATCTGTGCTGTACGGACTTTTCTTGCTCACATCGATCGGAATATGATTACGCTTGGCATAATCGATCTCCTCATCGCGCGTCTTGAATTCCCAAGTGCGTAACGGCGCCAACAATTCCAGATGCGGCGCTAAAATTTTGGCGGTCACTTCAAAACGGACCTGATCGTTCCCTTTTCCGGTGCAGCCGTGCGCAATGGCAGTCGCTTTTTCTTTCTGCGCGACCTTCACCTGATGCTTGGCGATCAAAGGACGCGAAAGCGCGGTCGCCAAATAATACTTATGCTCATAAACAGCGCCGGCTTTCAGCGCTGGGAACACATAATCTTCAACAAATTCTTTCTTGAGATCAATAATATAAACCTTCGACGCACCGGTCAAAAGCGCGCGCTTCTCGTAGGTCTTAAAATCCGACCCCTGCCCGACGTCGGCCATGTAGGCGATGACGTCATAACCTTTATCTTTGAGCCATCGGATCAGGCACGACGTATCAAGCCCGCCAGAATAAGCCAAAACAACTTTTTTCATTCTTCCCCCTTAATTTTAACCATACCCCCACCAACGCACACACAAAATAGAATAAAACGCGCTTACAAAAAATAATGTATTCAATATCGCTAAAACCCAACCGCCCTTTTCTTTCTTTCGAGAAATTTTTATTAAGAAAAACACGAACCCGACTACTCCGCTGCCCAAAGCAAGATTGTATCGGATTGAAAATAAAGCACAAAAAATATGATCAAAAAAACTTTTTGGTTTCAACGGTTCATCCCTGAACGTTTGTGGATTGGTGACCCAAGGGATTAATTTATCTCCCAGAGGATCGGGAACAATTCGATTGTTAATGACGGTTTCACTGGAATACGGTGTTATATATTCGTTTAAATACACAGCATACCACATCAAAACGATGACAAGGATGATCAGCGGCACATACGCTTTTCTGATAAACTCCAGCATTAACCAGCTGCCTTTTCTTTAACTTTTTGGGACCCGATTTTTCCCCAACAAAAATATCAAGATCGCCTTCTGCACATGCAGACGATTCTCCGCCTGATCAAAAATGATCGAATGTTTGCTGTCGATGACGTCACGAGAAACTTCCTCGCCGCGGTGGGCCGGCAAACAGTGCATGAAAATATAATTCTTATCCGCGAGCTTCGTTAGTTCGCTGTTGATCTGAAACCCTTGAAAATCTTTGAGGCGTTTTTGTGTTTCCTCTTCCTGGCCCATGCTCACCCACACGTCAGAATAAATCACATGCGCGCCTTTGACCGCTTCTTTTGGATCGTGGCTCAACGTGATTGTCGCACCTTTGGTCTTTGCCAATTTCTGAGCGGTTTTCAAGATCTCCGCATTCGGCTCATACTTGACCGGGGTTGCGATCGTCATGCTAAGCCCTGTCTTGGCTGCACACAGCATGAGCGAATGACAAACATTATTCCCGTCCCCAATGTAGGCGAGCGTTTTTTTCTTGAGCGTTCCCAATTTCTCTAATACCGAATACACGTCAGTCAATGCCTGGCACGGATGATAAAGGTCGCACAGCCCATTGATGACCGGGACCGAAGCGTGTTTGGCCAGATCCACGACGTCCTGATGAGCAAACACCCGCGCCACGATCCCGTTCAAATACCGCGACAGCGTCTGGGCCACATCATGCGTGGTTTCACGTTTACCTAAATTGATCTCATCCGGCCCAAGATAGACACAATGACCGCCAAGCTGGTGGATACCGACCTCAAAAGAAACCCGTGTGCGCAAGGACGGCTTTTGGAAAACCAAACCAACTGTCTTGCCTTTCAAATCGGTGCGCAGCTTGCCCTTTTGTTTTTTTAATTTCGCGGTCAGCTCGAATAAACCGGAGATCTCTTTGGCCGTTAAATCGTATTCAGTAATAAAGTCGCGTTTCATATTTTTCCTATTGCGTCATTGCAAGCCCTGTCTGCTATAACACGCAAAGGGCGAAGCAATCCCAAACTTCGATGGATGCGATTGCTTCGTCGTCGCCACACGTGATTGCAGGCTCCTTCTCGCAATGACAACTTTTAGCGAGAATTTTTTTCCACTACAGATTCAATCGATTTCTCCAAAATAAACATTGCCTTGTCTGTCTGGCGTTTAGTGACGATCAAAGCCGGCATGATGCGAAGCACATTGCCCTGCGTGCAATTGATGATAAGCCCGTGCTCCAGGCATTGGTTAAATATCTTCAGGCCCAGATCGCCTGTCACTTCCACTCCAAACATAAGCCCCATGCCACGAACATCGACGATGCAGGAAAATTTCTGCTTCAGAGCCTCCAGCTTCGATTTTAAATATGGCTCGAGAGCTTTGACGTTCTTAAGAATCTTATCCTGACTCATGGCCTTAAGAACACCCAGCGCAGCTTTGGTGACCAGCGGGCTTCCGGCGAACGTCGAGCCGTGCATGCCGGGCTTAAAAATATCTGCTAACTTTTTATCGACAATCATGGCGCCGATGGGCAACCCGCCGCCCAAAGCCTTGGCGATCGTCATAACGTCCGGCTTTATGCCGTAATTCTCATAACAGAACATCCGGCCAGTGCGCCCCATGCCGGTTTGAATTTCATCAATGACCAAAAGGATATTTTTCTCATCACACAGCTTGCGGATACTTTGAACATATTCTTTACTTGCCACATTGATCCCGCCTTCACCCTGGATCAACTCCAGCATGACGGCAACGGTTTTATCCGTTACCACAGAGGTGATCGCCGGCAGATCATTAAAAGGAACAACCTTAAATCCTTCAGGCAACGGAGCAAATCCCTGCTGATGCTTAACCTGCCCGGTTGCGGCAAGCGCGCCCATGGTCCGGCCATGAAAAGAATTCTTCGTCGTGATGATCTCAAAACGCTTGCCCTCGCCATACGCCCGGCAAAATTTAATGGCCGCTTCATTAGCTTCCGCACCGCTGTTACAGAAGAAAATCTTTCCGGGAAACGAGATCCGGATAAGCTCTTTCGCCAACTTCGCCTGGTTGGGATGATACAGGTTGTTCGGTATGTGAATGAGCTTGTCGATTTGATCACGGACTGCTGCCACCACCTTCGGATGGCAATGCCCCAGATTCCCAACGCCCCAGCCCGGGAAAAAATCCAAAAATTTTTTCCCGTGAACATCAGTCAACACACAACCCTTTCCTTTCACAAAAATATAAGGAACACGGGCGTACGTTAAAAGGATGTTCTCATCGTAAGAATAAAAAATTTCTTTTGTATTCATAATATTTGCGTCATTGCGAGGAGGCCTTTAGCCGACGAAGCAATCCCAAAATTGATGCGATTGCTTCGCTCCTTTCAGTCGCTCCCCGGCCTGCCACCTGGCCGCAGCCGGGGCAGGCGCAATGACGATAGTCCACTTTATGCTTTAATAATCTGCGTCCCCACACCTTGATCGGTAAAAAATTCGAGAAGCAACGCGTGCGGCAGGCGGGCATCCACAATGTGCGTCTTCTTGACGCCACCGCCGTTTAACGCTTGAACACACGATGTTACTTTAGGGATCATGCCCCCCTGAATGATGCCGCTTTTGATCAGCTGTCCGACCTGTTCAATCGTTAATGACGAGATCAAAGACTCCGGATTCGCCGGATCGCGCATAACACCGGCCACGTCGGTCAAAAGCACCAGCTTTTCCGCCTGCATGGAATTCGCGATCGCCGATGATACTTCATCGGCATTGATATTATGCGCCTGCTTATCGACGCTGATCCCCATAGGGGACACAACCGTGATCCGCCCTTTTTTCAAATGATCTTCCAGAGCTTCCTGATTCACCGACGTGATCGTACCAACATAACCCAATTCTTTATCCGCGATCTTCTTTTCGACACGGATAATATTCTCTTCTCCTTTTAAACCGGTTACATCCCCTTTAAGGGTACGGATCTCCTCAACAATCTTTTTATTAAGTCTGTCTAACTCTTCACTGACGATCTTAAGCGTTTCCTTATCCGTCACACGAATGCCGTTATGAAATTCTGGTTTGATCCCTTTTTCCTTGATGCGCGCTGAGATCTGCGGACCACCGCCATGCACGATGATGGTGCGGATGCCGACGTAACTTAAAAAAACAATGTCTTCCAAAACATTGTGGCGGATCTTGTCGTCATCCAGAATGCTTCCGCCGTATTTGATGACAAAGATCTTCCGGCGAAACGCGTGGATGTACGGGATCGCCTCGATGAGAACGCCTGCTTTTTTGATAATATTTTCCATAGTCAATTAATGTTGCATCAAAGCGTCATTGCGAGTGAGCCTGCTTTTTCGTTTGGCGAGCGAAGCAATCTCAAATCTTGACGGATGAGATTGCTCCGTCGTCGCTAACGTTAACGCATACTCCTCCTCGCAATGACGCTAAAATTAGTTGTATTCCCCATTAATCCTCACGTATTCATACGATAGATCCGACGTCCAAACGGTTGCTTTCGCAGAACCTAAGTTTAACCCGACGTTGATCGCAATATTTTTTTCTTTAAAAGAACTAAAGGTGATCTTTAGATCATCTTCTGTAACTTTAAGACCCAACGACCCGACGGCAGCCGCGACACGGCCCCAGTTCGGATTACTGCCAAAAGCTGCGGTCTTGACAAGATTTGAGTTAGCGATCTTAAACGCGATCATTTTTGCTTGATCGAACCTTTTGGCGCCGCTGACATTGATCTCGATAAATTTGGTCGCGCCTTCACCGTCCAGAATGATCTTCTTGGATAGATCAATACAAACATGATCCAACGCTTTGCAAAACGCGTCAAAATCTTTACCGGGTTTTGTGATCGTTTTGTTACCCGCCAAACCGCCGGCCATCAGGGTGACCATGTCATTAGTGCTCATACAGCCGTCGACCGTGATCGCGTTAAATGATTTATCAGTCGCATTTTTAAGCGCAAGCTTAAGCATCTTGGCACTGATAGCCGCGTCCGTTGTCACAAAGCCCAGCATCGTCGCCATATTAGGCTCGATCATCCCGGAACCTTTACCGCAGGCGCCAATTTTCACTTTTTTGCCGCCGATCTTCACTTCAACAGCGATCTCCTTGAGTTTCAGATCGGTCGTCATAATGGCCCGTGCGAACTTTCCCCCACCCGAAGCGCTCAAACCTTTAACCAGTAACGGCGCGCCTTCGGCGATCTTGTTAAATGGAAGCTGTCTGCCGATGATCCCCGTTGAAGAAACTAAAACATGGTTCGGGTTCAAGTTCAAAAGCTTGGCGACCACTTCCGTTGATTGTTCGGCATATTTCAAACCGAACGTCCCGGTGTAACAGTTGGCGTTCCCGCTGTTGACAATGATCGCCTGCGCAACGCCACTCTTGATCTTGCGCATGGTGACAACCAGCGGCGCGGCTTTGATCGAATTTTTCGTAAAAACACCGACGGTGACGGCCGGCTTTTCGCAATAGATAAGCCCTAGATCAGACTTGCCGGACCGCTTGATCCCGCAAAAAATCCCGTTGGCCTGATATCCCTGAGGCGCTGTGATGCCACCGTTCACGACCTTCATAACAACCCTTCCGTTTCTTTAAAATCATACATGATATTCATATTTTGAACCGCCTGGCCGGCCGCGCCTTTGATCAAATTATCAATAGCGGATGTGATGACCACCATCGTTTTATCAGCGCTCACGGCAAGGCCGATGTCACAAAAATTAGTTCCGACCACATCCTTGGTTTCCGGCTGTGCGCCTAACGGCACAACCCGGACGAATTTCTCGGTCTTATAAAATTTCTTGTAAAGTGTATGCACCTGGTTTAACGTCATCGGCGATTTGAGCCGCACGTAAATCGTTTCCAAGATCCCGTGGCTGTTGGGCAAAAGATGCGCCACAAAGGTCACGTCCACCGGCTTGGATGAAATTTTCGAAAGATACTGATTGATCTCCGGCGTATGCTGATGCGCCATGACCTTGTAAGCCTTAAAATTTTCATTCACCTCAACGAACATAAGATTAGAAACTATTTTCCGTCCAGCGCCGGAAACACCTGATTTAGCATCAATGATGATCGAATCGATCTCATCCGCTCCAATGGCAACCAAAGGCGTTAAGCCCAAGATCGCGGCCGTAGGATAACACCCCGGATTAGCGATGAGATCAGCTTTTTTAATCTTTTCCCGAAAAAGTTCAGGCAAACCGTAAACCGCCTTGGACAAAAGTTTTGGTTCCTTGTGTTCCAAACCGTACCAAGTTTTATAAACACTGGATTTATCAAGACGGTAATCCGCGCTCAGATCAATAACGCGCTTGCCCGCTTTCAAAAGTTTCCCGACGAAATTCATGGATTCTGTGTGCGGCAAAGCGAGAAAAACAACGTCGCACGAGGCGATCGCTTTGTTGACGTCAAACTTTTCGCACACGAGTTTGGTCCGCCCCCGAAGGTTCGGCCAAATTTCCTCAAGCGGCCCCTTTGTATTATTGGCCGCCGCATAGGCCACCCGCACATCGGGGTGACGCAAAAGGATGTCCAATGCCACTTTGCCTGAATAACCGCTGATACCTACGATTCCTGCTCGGATCATATCGCCCTCTCCGTCGACCCTTTCGCTTCGCTCAGGGGTAATTCGACATTTTTCCCGACGGAAAAACAAGACAATGTCGAATCATAAATCATTAAAAATAATAGTGTTATCCTAAATGAAAAAGCCTATCTCGTCAACGTGTTTTCCCGAAAGGGGCACGCCCCTTTCGGGGAGATAGGCTTAAGAAATTCTGTCTGTATTTATTAGAGAATTAACGCTTAACCCACTGGAATTTCTTGCGCGCCCCCTTCTGTCCTGGTTTTTTTCTTTCTTTTTCTCTAGGATCTCTGGTCAAACAGCCGGCCTTCTTTAAAATAGGCCGATTGTTCGGATCACATGTGATCAGCGCACGGGAAATGCCTAATTTAATAGCCCCAGCCTGGCCGGTGGAACCACCGCCCACAACTTTGGCATCAACATCAAATTTAGTCTCAGTATTGGTCAATTTTAAAGGGACATTAACCATAATTCGATCCGTTTCACGGGGAAAATAGTTCTGAAATTCTCGCTTGTTAACGCGCACGACTCCCGTCCCAGGCATCAATGTGACGCGGGCAATGGAACTTTTCCGACGACCTGTGGCTCCATATTTCACAACTTCGACCATGATTTTCTCCTTAACATCTAGACTTATGTCATCCCCGCGAAAGCGGGGATCCATGTGGATGCCCGTTTTCACGGGCATGACAACCAATTAGACTTCCAATACGACCGGATTTTGAGCCGCGTGCGGATGCTTATCTCCCGCATACACGCGTAATTTTCTTAAAACTTTCGCGCCTAAAGCGCCTTTCGGGATCATGCGTTCGACCGCCAAGGTCATAGCCATGGTGGGCCGTTTTTTGAGCATGTCGCCCAAGGTCACAATCCTTTTACCCGAAGGATAACCAGTATAACGCTCGTAGGTCTTATCCGTCATTTTTTTGCCGGTGACACGGATCTTTTCGGCATTAATGACAATGACCGTATCGCCGGTATCCACATGATGCGTAAAAGTCGGTTTATGCTTGCCGCGCAAAACAGCCGCCACGCGGGCCGCCACGCGTCCTAAAATTTTATCTTTCGCGTCGACGACATAACACTTATGTTCGACTTCGTTGTCTTTGGCGAGATAGGTTTTCATGAAGCATCCTTATAATTGATGATGTAACAGAAGGCCAAATTATAACATCTTCTCTTTTCTTGTCAATAATCATTTTTGGGGTGCATTTTATGACACAATCATTTTATGACATTCATTTTCGACCATAATCTGACGGGCCAAATCCTGAGCCTTCAAACGGCCACGATCATATTCATGCTTTAAAATGACATTTGTGTATGGACGAATCTTTGGATAATCCGTTAAACCAGATGAATTATAATGGGGCGAATACTTGTATATTAAAATTGACTCCGCTATGGTGACATCGCGATACCAGATAGTCCAGTTATCCTTTTCAGTATAATGTTCTCTATCCTTCAATCGCCCTAGGTAAATGGCTAATTCTTTCAACGGCTCATCCAAAAGCAAATCTTTCTTATGTTGCCTTAAGCGTTGACCAAAGGTTTGGTCTGCCGTTTGGCCAATGTATAGCAAAGCCTTTTTCCCCGCCAGAATGTGAGGGCCATAAATTTGATAGATTCCGCAATCCTCTCCGGCCCAGCCGTTCTCACATTTTCCCCCATCATTACGGTTCAAAGCTTCCCCAAGTGTTAAAGGGCCTTCCCATTCAAGAATAATCTCATCCATCTGTTCCATGCTGACCTACCTTTCTACTTCCTTTTTAGCGCCTGCCATTGGGTTTTAACTTCTCTGATGTTGGGCAAATCGCTGTAGTTTTGCCACGGCTTCAGAAGAGAATCTTTATACGCCTTGTTCTCTTTTTGCAAAAACGGATACAAAGATGGAATAAGATAGATACCGCCTTTTAGTTTTTTCCCTTCATTGTTGGCAGCGTGGACCAAAGGAGCGATCTCTCGAACTGCAGACAAGAGATGTCGTCGATGTTCAGGCACCCGAAATAGCACCCATTGATTTAGCAATCCACACCTGGCAACAGCTGCGGCTAAAGAAAGAAAATATCCTCGAGGATTAACCAGGGCAAGCACCTGCGAAAAACCCATTGCCTTAACCCGGCGGACTCCTTTTACCAGCGACTCTGTCAGCGTTTCTAAATATTCACAGTTGCCGGTTACCGCGGGACGAAACCATCCCCAGGAAGGAGCTCCCCAATCTTCACCACTGGGATTCCTGACGCGGTTCATTTCTGTTTCAAAAACAATCGCACCCTTACTTTTAGAACCTGTTGGTTCAGTTTCTAATATTGAACTGTCCACTGCCGCGAATGCCGTTTGCCCTTTTTCTCTTAGACCCAAAAGGCGCATATCTGCTTCCCGCCAGGTATTCCATCCTTTTTTGCTATAAGTCTCCGCACGGAAATAATTACCTACACAAGCAGCGGCATTACAAGGAAGAATGAGAAGTGTTCGTGCATTTTTTAGGTTTCGAAGTTGGATCCAAGAACGTTTCACAATATTATTTATTTCCTTCGTTATACTTTACAATTGTGGCCAGGTGGCCACTATTTGAATTCTCGCGGAACGGCGAGAATTCAGTTCTTGATCTTTAATACCGCACCTCCACCAAACAAAGTCCCTGCGGTTGGGCCGTTTGGCCGGCCTGGCAACGGTCTTTTTGGGCCAAAATGCGCTTGATGCTTCCCAACGGCAGACGACCATTGCCAACCTCAAGAAGCGTTCCCACAATATTGCGGACCATTTTATAAAGAAAGCCGTCGGCTTGAATATCAATCGTGATCCAATCTCCTTTTTTACGGACGGTGACCTTTTTGATGGTGCGGACAGTGGTATGTTTTTTTCGATCGCGGTCCGCTGCTTCGAAAGACTTGCAATCTTTCTTACCAATGAGCGCCTTGGCTTCCCTGCGCATGCGGCTCACATTTAAAGAGTAGGGATAAAAATGACAGCGGTTACGCTCCAAAGCCGAAGCATAACTGCGATTCAAAATGGTGTAGCGGTAAGTTTTGGATTTAACGCTGTACTGGGCGTGAAAATCGAGATCGACCTCTTCGGCCGCGACCACCACAATGTCGGACGGTAAAAATGAAGTGAGCGCCTTTTGGATCTCGTAAGGCGCCATACGCGTCTTCACCTTAAAATGGACCACCTGCCCCAGCGCGTGAACGCCGGCATCTGTGCGCCCGGAGGCAATGACTGTTACTTTTTGTTTGAAGACCTGAAAAAGAGATTGTGTCAATTCACCCTGGATGGTGCACTCGCCCTGCGATTGAACCTGCCAACCGTTGAAGGCGGTGCCGTCGTATTCGAGGGTTAACTTAAAATTCCGCATGCCAGAGTTTGATTAGTTGCTCTGCTATTTGTACCGCGTTTAACGCCGCGCCTTTGCGGAGATTATCGGAAACGACCCAGAGGTTAAGGCCGTTTTTGATGGTCTCATCCTCGCGAATACGCCCGACGTAGGTATCATCTTTGCCGTCGGCATCGATCGGCATCGGATAACGGCTATTTTTCACATCATCAACAACGATCACACCAGGCGCTTTTTTAAGAAGCGCGATTGCTTTTGTACGGGTGATCTTCTTAGCTGTTTCGATATTCACGGACTCGCTGTGGCTGTTATACACAGGCACACGCACGCACGTCGCCGAAACTTTGATGTTCTTGTCGTGCATGATCTTCTTGGTCTCGTTGACCATTTTCATTTCTTCTTTGGTGTAATGATTGTCAACAAAGACGTCGATCTGCGGAATTAAATTATTCGCGATACGGTACTGAAATTTCTTAACCGTCGGATCGCCTTGGATTTGATTCTTCAATTCTGCAACAGCCTCGGCGCCGGCGCCCGACACCGCCTGATAGGTTGAAACGACAATGCGCTTGATCTTGGCGTAGTCATGCAGCGGCTTTAAAGCCACGACCATTTGTATCGTTGAGCAATTCGGATTAGCAATGATCCCTTTATTTTTTTTGATATCTTCGGGATTAACTTCAGGGACAACCAAAGGAACATTGGGGTCCATACGAAAATAGCTTGTGTTGTCAATGACAACTGCGCCAGCCTTGGCCGCGATCGGCGCCCACTCTTTGCTGATATCAGCTCCAGGAGAACTCAAAACAATGTCGATACCATCGAACGAATGCTTATTAAGCGGCTGATACTGAATGCCGTCCAATTCTCCGCCGGCACCGCTCGGGGAAAGAAGCCTTAATTCACCAACCGGAAATTTACGTTCCTTAACGATACGATACATTTCCTGACCGACCGCGCCGCGGATACCTAAAATTGCAACATTATATATTTTATTTTTTTTCATTGTTTCTTACCCCTTACCTGCCGTGTTTCATGAGATCGTTTACACTTTTTGTTTCAGGACATCGTTTACACTCTACAATGATCTCTACAAAAAGGAGATCAAGGATGGATAAAAAAAAGTAAGACAGATGAGAATGAAATAAACCTTCGTAAG
>ORMF010189120.1_pt1 | contig 137251 bp, 120 predicted proteins | sample 1779871 | NCBI WGS metagenome assembly ORMF01 (sample SAMEA104232316, study PRJEB22302) | groundwater metagenome | biome: forest; feature: aquifer; material: groundwater | place: USA | collected 2011-08-07 | depth 5.4 m | reverse complement strand
GCTGGCTTGCCGGTTTCTCTGGCGGAAGATCCGCTGGCTTCAGTCGTGCTCGGCACCGGGAAGATGCTCTCGGATTTTGACCTGCTGAAGCGCGTAAAGTGGGACAATAGCCTGTCGAGCGGAACCTATTAGCACCTCTGACCTCTAGTTTTGCCATGGCCGCGATTCGTACTCAAAGAGAAATTCGCCAGCGCGCTCCCTGGTGGCTGTTTGGGCTGCTGGCAATGAATTTTGCGTTGATGACTTACGACGCCCGGGACGACGCCACCAAACAGCGCAAGATTCGTTCGATGGTCCAAACTGTCGTCTATCCCTTTCAGCGCGGCGCGTCGAGCGTGGGCAATGGAGTGATCGGATTTTTTGGAAGCATCGGCGAACTGCGCCGCGCCTCGGTTGAAAACCAACAACTGCGCGAGCAAGTCAGGCAGATGCAAGCCGAGTTGCGCGATACGCGGCAACAAGTCGCCGAAGCCGAGCGGCTCGAAAAACTTCTCGACCTGAAAGCGAGGAGCAGCTATCAAACCGTGGCGGCGCAGGTAATCGCCAGAGACCCGTCGATGTGGTTCGACAATATCGTAATCGACAAGGGCCGCTGGTCGGGCGTGGAAGTCAACATGGCCGTGGTCGCGCCGGGAGGGATTGTCGGTCGCGTGGTGTCGACTAGTCCGTGGAGCGCGCAGGTCATGCTGATCACGAACGAGAAATCCGGCGCTGGGGCAGTTGTGGGTCAGTTAGGTCAGTCGAAATCGCTCGGATCGATCAAGGGTCTGGGTGAAAGCGGCTTGCTGGAAATGCGTTACGTTTCAGGTCTCGAAAAAGTCCAGATCGGCGACACGGTGGTGACAACTGGTCAGGACGGAATTTATCCACCGGGATACGACGTCGGCGCAGTCGTAGAGGCCAGTTCAGGATCGGCCACGCAGACGCAAGCAATTCGCATCAGGCCAACAGCGGGCTTGGACCGACTGAAAGAAGTCGCAGTATTGCTGTATCAGCCCCCCCAACGAACGGAATCCGATCGGGCGCTCCCCAACGTGGAAAAGAAGAAGAGTAAGCAGTAGGCAGGAGGCAGGAAGCACGAAATGCCCGCCAATTACGAGGACGGCGTTAAGATAATTTACCGTTTCGATTATTCCCGGCTTGCTGTCCGGTTTGGTTTTCTGCCAACTGCCAACTGCTGACTGCCTACTGCTTCTAGCCATGCGTCAACTGAAAATTGCAGTGTTGCTGGTTGTCGCCATCGCGCTACAATCCGCGCTGCGAGCCATCTGGCAGCCGCTGGCAAATGCTGACCTGGCCCTGATTCTGGTCGTCTATTTCGCTTTGCAACGTGAGCCGTTGCAGGCCCTGGTCGTAGCAGCGGTCGCGGGGTTGGCCACTGACGTGATTAGCGGACCGCCGGCATTGCTGGGCGCGGGCGGCTTTGCAAAGGTGCTGACTGCTTACGCTGTTTACTTCGTGGCCTCTCGCGTGATGCTGGACACGGCGCTGCTGCGCATCCCGGTTCTGGCTGGCGCTGCCTTGATCGACAATCTTATCTACGTGGGAGCGCATCGACTGCTGGGGCAAAGGCCGCCGATGCCTTTTGTTCAGTCACTTTCTTTCAAGCTGATTGCGACTTCGGTGGTCGGCTCGTTCCTGCTTTACCTCTATGATTCGTATCTCAGCGAGCGGGCCCGGCAGCGCCGGAAATTTTCAGTTCGCCGTCGCGTTGCGCGTCGCCCTTCGGGACTGACGCGGAGGCGATTAAGTCGTAAATAGTAAATCGCAAATAGTTAAGGAATATTTTCTCCTCACGTTTTAGAAAAAATGAAATTCGTTGACGGTTCACAAAACTTGCGCGTTCGGTTGCGCATCATCCAGGTGCTGGTGCTGGTCTTGCTCGCCGTGCTCGGGGTCCGGCTGTATCTGCTTCAGATTATCAACGGCGCGCGCTATGGCGAAATTGCCGAGAACCAACGCATCCGGCTGCTGCCGATCCCCGCGCCGCGCGGCGTGATTTTTGATCGCAACGGGCACGCGCTAGTTGACTCGCGACCAATCTACACCGTCATCCTTTCGCGCGAAGACACCAAGAGCATCGATCGAAGTTCGCTGATCAAGCCGCTCTCGGATGGCTTGAACCTCGACCCCGAAATCCTGCGCGAGCGCTTTGATCAGGTGAAGTCCCAGCCAGCCTTCGAATCGATCCTGATCAAGGAAGACGCCGGGCCCGGCGACATTGCCTGGGTTGATGCGCACCAGTTGGAATATCCCGCGCTGCGCGTTGACCAGACTCCGCAACGCCGCTATCCGCCGAACGGAATGCTGGCCCACGTGCTCGGTTATGTGGGTGAAGTCAGTCCGGACCAATTGAAACAGGCCGACAAAGGCTACAAGCCCGGCGACATCATTGGGCAGGATGGGCTGGAGGCCGTCTATGACGAGTACCTGCGCGGGCGTGACGGTTACCGCAAGGTGATCGTCGATAGTCGCGGCCACATTCGAAATGAAGTTGAAAGAATCGAGCCGCAGTCGGGCCAGGATATCGTGACGACAATCGATCTCGATTTGCAGGAAGCCGCCGAAGATCAATTGCGCAAGTCGCCGCAGGGTCGCGGCGTGATCATCGCGATGGATCCGAATAACGGCGAGATTTTGGCGCTGGCGTCAGCCCCGACTTTCGATCCGAATCTCTTTTCGCAGCGCATCACCACCAAAGCAGGTCGCGCTGAATATCAAAAGCTTTTGACCGATCCCGACAAGCCCCTAATCGACCGCGCGATTCAGGGACGCTATGCACCGGGCTCGACATGGAAGCCTTTGATGGCCACCGCGGGTCTGCAACAGGGCGCGATTTCGATTCAGAGTTCGAATCTTGTCTGTGGCGGCGGCATCACCGTCGGCAATAAATTCACGCGCTGTATGGGCGGCAACCACGGCTCGCCGGACGTGCATTTTGCGATCATGAAATCGTGCGATAGTTACTTCTATCATCTTGGTTTGAAGATGAAGCTGGAAGGAATCCAGGCGATGGTTGACGAGTTCGATCTCGACAAGCGCACTGGCATAGACCTGCCGCACGAGGTCATCAGCTACACGCCTTCGCGCGAGTTTAAGGCACGCCTTTATCCCAAAGATCCTGAATGGAAGGACATCGACACGGTCTACTCTTCGTTCGGGCAAGGCGAAGACGTGCTGACGCCTATTGCTTTGTTGCGCGCGCATTCGGCCATCGGCATGGGGGGCAAGATGTATGTCCCGCATCTCTTGAAAGAAGTGCGCGCGATTGGGGCCGTCGGCAACGATCCGGCGCGCTCGGATTATCGGCCCGCGCGTCCGGGGCGGACTTTCGATCGTCCTCAGCCAAAAGTTCTCCCGATTCCGAAAGACCAAAACGAATTGATAGTCCACGCCATGTGGTCGGTCGTTAACGTCGCCGGCACGGCCACCGGAATCAAGATGGCCGGGTTCGACATTGCGGGCAAGACCGGCACCGCGCAGGTCGTGGGTCTGGGCAAAGAGGGTCGCGAGCACAAGGATCATTCGTGGTTCGTCTCGTACGCGCCGGCCTTCAAGCCTGAGATTTCCTGCGTCGCGATGATCGAAAATGCGGGCCTCGGCTCGCGGTTCGGCGCGCCGTCAGTGCGGGCCATCTATGATGTCTATTACGCCAAGACCCGGCCCGCGAAAGAGACGCCGCCGAACAACATCGCGTTGCGCATACGATGAATGGGCATTGGGAAAGCTACACTTCATTTAGGAGAACGCTCATGGAAGAACTAAAGAGAATCTACGTTGTCGATGAACAGAATCACCGAGTCGCGGTGCAAATCGACATCGAAACCTTCAACAGAATTGAAGAGACCCTTGAGAACTACGCTCTGGCTAAACTGATGAAGGAAAACGCTGACGACGATGTGCTCACCCTTGACGAGGCACTCCCTTACTACGAACGCCAGGAGAAAGCCGATTGAAGCTAAAGTATCGCAAGCGTTTCCTGACGGACTTGGCCAGGATTCCGTCCGGGCCAAGGAAAGCGATTGAAGTTTTCGTATTCGAAGAGGCTCCCAAAATCGACTCAGTCGGTGCCAGCGGAAAGATCCAGCGAATGAAGGGTTACAAGTCCTCCTACAAAGTCAGGTTCGGATCTTATCGAATCGGATTGACGGTCGAAGAAGACACCAGAGTCTTTGAAAGAGCCCTGCATCGGAAGGACATTTATCGCTTCTTTCCGTGATCGATTGTTAATACTGGGTAGAACAACTCCGTTGTCATGTTGGCTATTCTGAAAAACCGAAAACTGCGCGACTTTGATTGGCTGGTCGCCGTGCTGGCGATCGCGATCGTCTGCTTTGGCGCGTGGGAGATTCATAACGCGCAGCCCACGGAAACGTTCTGGCAAAAGCAACTGATCGGGCTGGGGATTGCGCTGGTGGCGATGTTTGCGATTGCCTTTACCGACTATCGCCGTGTCATCGAAATAGCTCCGGCATTTTACGTTTTCGGTTTATTGCTGCTGGTCATGGTGCTGATCCCGATTCCTGGAGTTAGTTTGAAAATTAACGGGCACCGATCATGGCTCCGCGTACCGAGTTTGGGAACGTTTCAGCCGTCTGAATTTGTGAAGGTGACGACGGCGATCATGTTGGCGCGTTATTTCGGCAAGCACCGCCACTCCGTGCTCAACTTGAAAGAGATGGCCATAGGCGCCGTAATTCTGGGCTTGCCGATCGCGTTAATTCTGCTCGAGCACGATGCGGGTTCGGTCCTCACTTACATTCCCATCCTGCTGGTGGTGCTTTTTCTTTCGGCAATCAGAATGCGCACGGTGGTCGCCGCGCTGTTGCTGAGCATAATCATAATCCCCGCCGGATATTGGGTGGGAGTAAAAACCCACCTGGTGAAGAATTATCAGCAGGAGCGCATTAACGTCATCCTCGATCCCGAAAATGCCGACAAGCGCGGATTTGGTTATCACACGTGGCAGTCGATGGTCACCGTAGGCTCGGGCGGTTTGATGGGCTCGCGCGATCCAGAATATTCGCAGAGCAGTCTGAAGTTTTTGCCTGAGCCGCACTCGGATTTTATTTTTGCTGTGGTGGCCGAGACGACCGGCTTCATTGGTTGTCTGTTGCTGCTGGCCTCGTACGCGCTTTTGCTCACGCGCCTGATTACCGACGCGCGTCGCGCCCGCGATCGCACCGGCATGCTGGTGATCATGGCGATTGTCGGCGGGCTCATCTTTCAGATCTTCATCAACGTAGGCATGGCCGTCGGCTTGCTGCCGGTGATCGGCGTGCCGCTGCCTTTGATGAGCGCCGGCCTGTCTTCCGTGCTCGCCACCTTCATCGCGATCGGCTTTGCGATCAGCGTGCAACTGCGGCGGTTCGTAAATTAATTGTCGGTTACCGAAACCGCTCGCACTAGCGAGCGGGTACCCGAAGCTAATCCCCAACTCAGCCCATACCGAAGGAGACTGTTGATGACGAAAAAATTCGCGACCGTGATTATCTTGCTGATATGCTTTTCTTCCCCGCTCGCTAGCGCGAGCGGTTCTGTACCACAGGAGCCAAGCCAGCATCCAATCGACAAAGCGCTGGACGCCTGCACTGACAAGAATGGCTCGACGGCCGGAATGGTTCAGTGCACGGACCAAGCGTACGCGGCCTGGGACAAAGAGTTGAACAAGAACTATGGCCTGCTGATGCAGAACCTCAAACCGCAGCAAAAGGAAGCGTTGAAAGCAGCGCAGCTTGAATGGATCAAGCAACGCGATCTGGAATTCAAGTTCATCGACAGTGTCTATGACGCGTTGCAGGGGACGATGTACATTCCAATGCGGATCGCGGCGCGCATGGACGTCGTCAAACACCGCGCGCTGGAATTGCACGACTATCTCGATCTGGTTAAAGAGTTTTCGGAGTGAGGGACTGGATCAGCCGCAGACTCACGCGGAGACAAAAACAATCATCCACAGATTTCCGATACTCGGCCCCTGTCAGTACCGCCTGCGTTAGCGGGCGGATCCAAGACTCAACCAAACCTGATCGCGCAGATCGAGTGATTTTCCCATCCGCTCACGCGAATGGTACTGACCTCACTATCCGACTTACTTCAGAACCGGAAGTTAATACCGGTGTTAAAGGTATGGGCCTTTGTTTGCCACCTGTATGCAACCTGGAAGGGCGGGTTCGCCGGCGCCGGGTTGGCGGTAAAGGACAGGTTGCCCAGGTCATAATAAAGATACTCGGCCTTCCAACTCCAGTGCTTGTTAATTCCGACTTCAACTCCACCGCCGACAGTCCACCCTGTTTTCGTTTTGCTTAACGACGCCGGGTATTGGAAAAACAGTATTTGAGTCGGTACACCGGGCCGGAAGTCTGAGTTCGCTGAATAGTTCACGTGGCCATAAGCCAGGCCGCCCGTTCCATAGAGAAGCACGCGGCCGAAGGCTACCCCGGCGCGCGGGCGTATCGTGCCCAACCATTTCGTGTCTTGATGAGTGACCAGGAAACCAGCGCCGGGGAAAGGAGTACCGTTGTTCTTGATGATCGGCGTCACTGTCGCGGTTCCACTCATTCTAGACCAGGAAATGTCTGCCTCGCCACCGATGACGAGGTGTCCCGTTTGCCAGTTGTAGCCGCCCTGGACACCGCCGTTGAACCCGCTCGGATCCGGACGTAGAGTTGTCGGTGTCATGTCAATAAACTGCGTAGCGTTGGGTAGCGGGGTGAAAGCCGTGTTGGCTCGCCCCCGGCCCCAGCCAACGTGGCCGCCGACGTAGCCGCCCGTCCAGTTGTATGAAGTAGCAGGCAGGGGCGCCGGACTGTTTGGCACGGCCGAACCAGTGGCAGCAGCCACGGGGCGAGACTCCGAGCGCGAGACCAGTGGCTCGCTTCCCTCAGCAGCGTTCGCGGCAGTTGAGCTGCCCTTTTTGTCTTGCGCAGAAATAGAGATGGGTGCTGTCACCCCGAGTACTATTGCCAGCCCGCTTGCGATTAACCAACCCGATATACTATTGCGCATTAATTGATAACCTCAACGTGCACAAACTCTGCGGTGAAGGATTGGCTAATGTTCGCCAGCAAATGCTCCCAACCGCCCAGCAAGACTTCTACTCAGTTGCAGATCTCCCAGGCGTCCGGTCAGGGCTTTGGCGCCGGCACAACTATGATCACAGCTTGATTGCTATCCTGGCCTCGCAAGCGAATGCGAATCTTCGCATCATGTGGTCCGCCTCCACCCGTCGAGAAGTGGTCCGGCAACTTGACCACGATTTGTGTCAGCCAGTCGAAGTTCGGGACGGTTCCCACGAATTCAACAGTCAGCGGCACAATCGTGCCGTCAACCTCGGCTTCGGCGGTAATGGCGGATGCAGTTTCGCCGGGCCTTAATTGCGCATGGAGAGCAAAGAGTGCTATGCGCGTTCGGTAATCGGCAGTGAAATTGTTATTCCCCACCAGCGAAAACGGATCTGTCACGAAGGTCGGCGACTCGAATGCGATCGCCCGGTCTGACCCCGGAATAGTCAGCAGGACAGGCGCCAGGTTGTCATTAACGGTCACTTGGATCGTGTCGGTGTCAGAGAGCGGCCCACCAATACCGTTGTGACCAAGGTCGTTGGTCGTAATCTGGATCACACCGCTGCCGAAAGCCAGGTTCTTCATTCCTTCCAGCGCGGCATTGATGTTGGCAATACTGCCCGTAAAGGTCATCAGCGGGTCATCGGTACCGTCACCGGTGCTGAATGTCAGGCCAGTCGTGCCGTTCAAGGTAATCGTCCCGTCGGTAGCTTTCAGCGTCACCTGGACCGGATCGCTGAAGGCGTCCACATCAGAGATAAAGATCGCATTGCCGGTGCCGGCAGAGAAGACCCACGACGTGTTGATCGGTATGGTCTGCGGGCCAGGCACGTGATTCACCGGCGCATCGTTAATCGGATTGACCGTAACGATGAAGGTCCTCACGAAAGTGTCCACTCCGCCGTTGTTCGTGCCCCCATCATCCTTTACCGTCACCGTGATCGTGGCCGACCCGTTGGCATCAGGCACGGGCGTGAAACTGATTGAGCCAGTGGGATTCGGACTGCTGTAAGTGACCGTTGGATTTGGAATCACTGCGGTGTTGTTCGAAGTAGCCGTAATAGTCAAGCTCTGAGAGCTTTCGAAACTCGGTCCCGCTGTGATGCCCGCGAGATTGACGGTCTGCAGCGGAGCATCCTCGTTAATGGTCACGTTCGCGAGGGCATCGAGCGTCGGGGGATTATTCAGAGCATGGACGGTGATGGCGAATGTCTGCGGCGCGGAGGTATCGACTCCGCCCAGAGCCGTGCCGCCGTTGTCTTGCAGTCGCACAGTGACGGTCGCGCTGCCATCAAAGCCGTAAGCCGGCGTATAAGTCAGCGTGCCTGTTGGGCTAATGGCCGGCTGCGCCGAAAAGATCGCGTTGTTATTGTTCGAGACTAAGAAAGTCAAACTCTGGCCCGATTCATCCGGCGGGCCGGCCGAGATGTTGGTGGCCCAATTGGTGATGGTCTGCGCGACAGCGCCATTAACGGTCTGATCGGGGCCCTTGGTGAATGAGGGCGCATCGTTGACTGCATTAACCGTGATCGACACCGTAGCTTCGGCGCTGGTCAGGGCAGGCGATGAGCCGTCGCCAGTATCGGTGACGGTGAACTTGAAGCTGTCGGGTCCGTTGTAATTCAGATTCGGCGTGTAGGTGCGATTGGCCCCGGTTCCTGAAAGCGTGCCGTGGGTCGGTGGCACGCTGATGTTAAAGATCAGACTTCCCGACGGCGTCTCCACATCTGAGCCCGTCAAAGTGACCGGCAAAGGCGTGTCCTCGTTAGTCGCAGTGGACTGTGAGTCAGCCGTCGGCGCATCGTTGACGGGATTGACAGTAATCGATGCCGTCTCCGTTGCGATACTGAAAGCGGTAGTTCCGCCGACGATACTGACATCAGCCGTGTTGCCGTTAGTGCCGCTGGTCTGATCCCAGGCGCGGAACGTAAGGCCAGGATCCACCGTGCCGTTGAAGTTAAGGTTGGGGAGGAAGCGCACTCGAGTGGTGGCGTTTGCCGCCAGCAGCCGCGCGGTCAGAGAATTGGGTGCGCCAAACGGCGCCCAGTTGGTGCCGTTGTCGATTGAGAACTGCCACGTGCCGTTAGTGTTATCGACCGCGATGACTGCCAGGCCCTGGACCGCCCCGGCATCAACGTCAGTGATGCGAGTGCCGCCGGCGCTGGCAATAACGCCAGAGACCAGCGTGCCGTTGTTACTCGCAGCCGCAACGTCTTCGTTGATGGCGGTCAAGCTCATGTTGCCGGTGTTATCCAGTACCGGCGCATCGTTGACAGCGTTGACCGTGATCGAGACCGTAGCCGGATTACTGGTCAGCGGCGGAGATGGGCCATCGCCCGTGTCCGTGACGGTGAACTTGAAGCTGTCCGGCCCGTTGTAATTCAGATTCGGCGTGTAGGTCACATTAGGCGCAGTGCCCGAGAGGGTGCCGTGGGCCGGCGGCACCGTAACAGTGAACGTCAGACTGCCCGGGGAAGTCTCTACATCGGAGCCGGTCAAAGTGATCGGCAGAGAGGTGTCCTCGTCGGTAATAACTGACTGGTTCTGGGCCAGCGGCTGATCGTTGACCGGGATAACCGTGATGTTGACGTCCGCTTCTTCCGAGTCAAGTCCTCCCGCGCTGGCCTTGAACTTGAAGGCATCCAACCCATTGAAGTTGGCTGACGGCGTATAGCTCACCGTGGACGTGCACATCATAAAGGTAGTGAACGCGCAGTTGGCCGCGCTGGGAACCAGAGCCGCCGTGCTGTGAACCGGCGGCTGCGTGATACTGAAAGTCAGCGCGAAGTTTTGCGAATAAGTACCCTTAAGCGTAATCGTCACCTGGGTGTCTTCGTTGGTCGAAGGCTGCGTACTCGGTGGCACCGCGAGCGGTAAGCACCCGCCGCCGGTCTGGGTCTCGTAAGCGCCGATGTCCGAAGCGTCACCACCAGCGGCATTGGGATAGACAGAGTCGGCCAGGTCAAACGGACGAGTGCCGCCGCGCTGGTCGGTCGTCAGGCCGAAGCTCTTGCCTTTATCGATCGCCGGACTCGTACATTGGAGTGCATGTGTAAATGTTGGCCCGCCGTTGTTCGCCAGCGGGGACAGTTGCGGATTCTGGCCCGTGATGTTCGTGCCGGCATTGAGCGTCTCAGTGATCGTAGCGCCTGATGTGCTCTGAATCAGGTTGAAGCCTTCCGAGTTGACCGCGCCGTTAATGTCGGCGGCGGCGCCGGCCACACCCGCCGAGGTATTCGCGGACGTCGGCGCAGGAGTCAGTCCGGTGCTGGTTCCGTTGTTCGTAGCAATGTTCATCGTCGCGTCATTCGCGGCCGACAACGCGGTCAGGATGATCTTGTCGGTCGCGCCTGAGACGGTGAAGAACCCTCTGATATCCAGGTCAGCAGCCAGCGCCGTGCGCATCTTGCCTGCCACCACGGATGCGGTGTCGCCGCCGGCGACCGCCACGTTTACGGTCTTGGGACTGTTGGCCATGCCCGCGGCAGTCACCACCACTGTCGCATTTCCAGCACCGGTAATTGTGCCGGCTACTGTCGCCGTCTCAACCTGCTGCACGCCGCCATTGAAGTTTTGTGCGACGATCGTATTGCGCAGGGTGACGGTACCGCTATTTCGGTTGATCCCACCGCCCGTGCCCGAGCCGTTGTTGTCGTTGTCAGCACGGTTGTTGGTGATCGTGCTGTTGCTGATTGTTAACGTGCTGTTGTAGTTGATAATGCCACCACCATCGCCAGTCGCAGTGTTGCCGCTGACGGTGCTGTTCGTGACATTCACCGAGCCAGACGATGGGAAAAGTCTAATGCCCCCGCCCTCGGCAGCCGAGTTACCGCTGATGGTGCTGTTCGTGACATTCAAGGTGCCCGTGCCGAAGTGGAAAATGCCGCCGCCTCCGACCGCAGCAGTGTTGCCGCTGATAGTGCTGTTGGTAACATTCACTGTGCCCGCGCTGCCGTTATCGATGCCTCCACCAAAATCAACGCTGGCGTTGCCATTGCTGATGGTCAGCCCATCAATGGTCACGTTACCCAAGACGAGAAAGATGCGATAGTTGCCGCCAGTGTTGCGCTTCACTGTGAGCACGTTGGCACCGGGGCCGCTGATCGTCATGTCAGTTGAAAGATCCGGCAGCGCCCCCGTCAGATTAATCGTGTACGGGCCGCCGGCCGGTGCGAACACAACCGAGTTGAAGGTGATCGTCTCAGCACCCGCGTCAGCATTAGCAGCATTGATCGCTTCTCGCAGCGTGCAGTCCTTGTTGCCCGTGCCCGTGCCGAGCGCGTCGCAGTGCCCATCATCCGTGTCGGCAAGCGAGTTGACCTCAAACGTCGTGAAGTCGTCCTTGAAGAAAGTCACGGTCTTGTCCGTGCTGGTCGACACCGTGTTGAGATTGCCGGCGAGGTCTGAAGCGCTGCCCGCCGGAATGTCGACGATCACCGTCCCGCTCTGCGTCATACCTTCAACCGCGACGTTGAATGTCGTGCCGTCGTTCGGCGCGATTTGGCTCACGTTAGCCACCGTCGCGAGTGCCGTCCCGGTGATAGCCACGTCGGTATTCGTAAACGTGCCTGCTGCTATCGGCTCGCTGAAGACCACCTTAAAGTTAATCACCGTGCTCGCGGTCGGCCCCGTCACTGGGTTTAGCTGGCCGACGGCCACGCTCACTGTCGCGCTCGGCGCGGTCTTATCGATGTTATAAACCTCGCCCGTCGTGAAGGCGCCAAATGTGGGACCGCCAGGCCCCGTGAGCGTCTTGTTCACCTGATCCCTGATCGTGCCGTCACTGTCATTAAGGTCGAGACGGATCGTGCCGTCACCTGTACCCGTCGAGACCGTCACCGTGTAGGTCGTGCCAGAGCCGCTCACGTTAGTAACTGCCGGCGAGCCGGCTACGCCCGTGGTCGTCAACGCGAAGTCCGACGTGGCTACGGGACTAACATTTTCACTGAACGTAACCGTGAACAGAACGCTGGCTGCATTCGTCGGATTCGATCCGGCGCGAGTGATCGAAACGACCGAAGGATTCGAGCGGTCCACCGTGTAGACCTGACCGGTGTTGAAGTTGCCATTGGCTGCTCCGGCTCCGCCCAGCGGAAGCACGAGCGCGTCAGTTGATTGAATCGAATCATCATCGACAACATTCAACCCCACTGTGCCGTCCCCGCTGCCCGTGTTGACTGTCACCGTGTAAACAGCACCTGAGCCGCTCAATCCGGTGATGGACGCGCCGCTAATCCCAGTCGTCGACAAAGCGAAATCTGAGTTGGCGCCAATGTTGACGCCGGTCACCGGTTTGCTGAAGGTAACGGTGAAGTGAACCGTTGCGGAGCTGGTCGGATCCGCATCGGCCCGGACTATCGACGAGACCACCGGCGGGTCAAAGACCATCAGGTTCGCGGTGTTGCTCACCGCGCCAGCCACAGGCGTTTGGGTCGTCGCTACGCCTGAGGTCGCGTTGGGATTTGTACCCGCGGTGCTGCCCTTAACGTCAAATATGACGGTGCAATTCCCGCTGGCCGGAATCGTGATGCCGCTAAAGCTCAGCGCCGTCGCGTTGGCTGCCAGTGAGTTCGGCGTGGTGCCGGAGCAAGTCCCGCTGACGGAACCGCCGGCCGCGCTCATGTTCACCAGCGTATCCGTAAACGAAGCGCCGGTCAGATTCTGCCCATTGGAATTAGTAAGCGTCAGAGTGACAGTTGAAGTGCCGCCGGTTTGAATCTTATCGGGGCTAAAGCCCTTCGATATCGTTGGGGGCGCCAACACAGTCAGATTAACGGTATTGCTGGCCGCACCCAAAGGCGTCTGCGACGTCGTGATGCCCGAAGTCGAATTCGGATTTGTTCCGACCGTACTACTAGTGACGGCAAACGTGACCGTGCAATTACCATTCGCCGGAATGGTAATGCCGCTGAAGTTCAGCGAGGTTGCGCCCGGCGCCAGATTATTCGGTGTGGTGCCGACGCAGCTCCCGCCGACTGCACCGCCAACCGCGCTCATGTTAACCAGCGTGTCGCTAAAAGATGCGTTGGTCAGATTCGTTCCATTCGTATTGGTAAGCGTCAGCGTGATGGTTGAAGTGCCGCCCGATTGGATCGTGTCCGGCACAAACGCCTTATTGATCGTCGGCGTTCCCGTAACCGACAGGTTCGCGGTATTGCTTCCCGCTCCGATCGCAGTCTGATCGGTCGTCACCCCTGAAGTCGTGTTCGGATTGATCCCCGACGTGCTGCTGGTGACGTCGAATGTTACTGTGCAGTTGCTATTCGCCGGAATCGTGATCCCGATGAAGCTCAGATTGGTGTCACCCGGATTGAGCGTGTTCGGTGTCGTTCCCGCGCATGTTCCAGCCACCGAACCACCGACCGCACTCATGTTCACCAGCGTGTCGGTGAATGAAGCGTTGGTCAACTGAGATCCGTTTGTATTAGTCAGCGTCAGGGTGACGGTTGAAGTGCCGCCGGGTTGAATCGTCGCCGGGTTGAATACTTTCGCGATCGTCGCCGCGCCGAGCACGGTCAGATTCGCGGTGTTGCTGGCAGCGTCCGCCGCCGGCGTCTCAGTCGTCGTAACGCCAGAGGTCGTATTTGGAAGGACGCCGGGCGTGCTACTGGTTACATCGAAAGTAACGGAGCAATTACCGCTGGCCGGAATAGTTATACTGCTGAAGCTCAACGCGGTCGCGTTTGGCGCCAGAGAATTTGGCGTTATGCCCACGCAGGTCCCGCCCACGCCGCCGCCGACTGCTTTCATGTTAACCAGCGTGTCGGTGAATGCGGCATTGTGCACATCAAACGCATTCGGATTTGTAAGTGTCAGCGTGACGGTCGAAGTGCCGCCAGATTGTATCGGCGAGGTGCCAAATGCTTTGGCAATCGTAGGAGACGGAAACTGTCGTTCAAACGCGCCAATGTCCGTATCGTCACCTGACCCCGCAGGTGGTAAGCCATCAAAGTTGATCGTGCGAGGGAAGCCGCGCTGATCGAAAGCCGAAAACACACTAGTAGTATCAGCATGAGCCGCTGCCGTGGTGCCGTTCGCGCCGCGCGTGACGGTCAAGACACTCAGCGCTTTGCTGACCACCACCATCTGTTCGCTTTCGACCCGAATGGTCAGCCCGGCCGGGATGTTACTGGCGTCGGTAACCGTGACCGATGTCGTCACGTTATCGATCGCGCCGTTGAGGGTCGTCAGGGCAAAGTTGTTACCCGTATCGATCGCCGGGCTGGTGTCGAGCAAAGCGTGCGTTTTAGTTGGTCCACCATTGTCGGCGAGCGCGCCGAGCTTGGCATCGGCGACGCCGACCTGATTGTTGTTCGTGGCGTCGAGGAGTCCTCCTGCGCCGCCTGTACCGATTAGGTTGAAAGAACTCGCGCTCGAAGAGTCAACTGTGCCCTTAATGTCGTCAGCGGTTGTGCTGGGGCTGCCGCCCACGAAGTTGCCGAAGACGATCGTGCTCCTCAAGGTGAACGTGCCGCTCACGACATTGATGCCGCCGCCAGTACCGGCCGATGACGTATCGTTGTCGGCGCGATTGTTGGTCACGGTGACGCTGGTGAGCGTGGCCGTGGCTGTGGCCGCTCCGCTCTTAATCCTATTGTAGATACCTCCGCCATCATTATCTGCGCCGTTACCGCTCACGGTGCTGTTCGTTACAGTGAGCGTAGTCGCACCGGGATCGGCTTCGTTGAATATGCCGCCGCCCAACCCGACAAGGGGCTCGGTACCAACGGCAGTGTTGCCGCTGATGGTGCTGTTGGTCACTGTCGTGGTGCCATTAGTATTGAAGACGCCCCCGCCCCACCCGCCGCTAGTAGCGCTTATCTTGGTTGCGCTATTTCCGGCGATCGTGGTGTTAAGAATATTAGTCGTACCGTTCTGGTTGTAGATCGCCCCGCCATAGCCCGTAGCCGTATTGGCCGAGAAAGTACTGCTGGTGATGTTCATAGTGCCGCTAAGGGATGCGAGCGCACCGCCAGCGCCATTGACCACAACGTTGTTAGTAAAGCTCAGGCCGGTAAGATTGATCGTAGCGGCGCTGTTGTTAAGCAGGCCCGCGCCACTACCGCCAGGAGTGCTGCCGTGCGCCACGGTCAGATTGCTGATACCAACCGTGCCCGTCGTGACGGCCGCGGAAATATTGAAGACGCGAGAAGCATCGTTGCCGCTCACGGTCACGCTGGTGTTAGTAGGCCCGGTGATTGTCAGGTTCTTGCTGATGGCCAGTTCGCCGGTCGTTAGAGTGATCGTGTACGGCCCTCCCACCGGGGCGAACGCCACCGGATCAAACGTGATCGTGCCGCCGTCGCACACGGTGCTTAACGCATCTCGCAGGCTGCCCCCAGCCGCGTCGGTGTTGTTAGCGACAGTCACATTCGCCGCGCAGCTGTTAACTACCTGGTCGGGCGAGGACGAGAGAGTTCCAGTGCTCACGGCAAACTGGGCATCGCCGCTGTAATCGGCGGTGATCGGAGTATGCGTGCCTGCGCTCAGCGAAGAAGTTATGAACGTAGCGTCGCCGCTGCCATTCAAAGTTTGTGCGCCGCCGAGGTTCGTGCCGTTGTCTTTGAATTGCACCGTGCCGGTCGGCGTGCCTCCGGCGCCCGCGACGTGGGCTGAGAAGGTAACCGATTGTCCGAAGTTCGACGGGTTCGGCGAAGAGGTTACGGTCGTCGTCGTGGCTTTCTTGTTAACCGTCTGGCCCGGCGGATCGGGTAAGAGTTTTCCGGTGCTCGCGTTGAAAGCAACGTCGCCACTGTAGTCAGCGGTAATGGTGTGATTGCCCGCCGTCAGGTTCGAGATAGCCGCGGTGCTGGCGCATGCGGTTGCTCCCGGACAGCTACCTCCTGTCGTCAGCGATACGGGCGACCCCAGAGGCGTACCCGTCCCGGATGGACCATCCCAGAATTGCACCGTGCCGGTGGCGCTGGCCGAGTTAACCTGGGCCGTGAAGGTCACCGCGTCGCCAACGTTCGATGGATTAAGTGACGAAAGGACCGTCGTCGTCGTCGCCGTCTTGTTATTGACTGTCTGGCCCGGAGAATCGGGCAACAGCTTACCTGTGCCGGAATCAAAATTGCCGTCCGTATTTGTGTAATCGGCGGTGATCGTGTGATTGCCGGCGGTCAGACTGGAAATGTTCGGCGTGGTTGCACACGCGCTGCCCGCCGGACAACCTCCGCCAGTGGTGAGCGTGATGGGCGAGCCCAGAGCCGTGCCGGTGAGGGTGGGACCATCGCGGAACTGCACGGTGCCCGTTGGTACGCCACCCGGGGAACTGACCGTGGCAGTGAACTGTACGTTCTGGCCGACGAATGATGGATTCTGAGATGAGCTGACCGTAGTCGTCGTGTCGGGCAGATCAACCGGCGTTACCGTCGCATCGTTCGCCGCGCCGGTGTTGGGATCGTCAGTCACGATCGGATTGCCGGAGAAGGCGCCCGCGAGCGTGCCTTGCTGCGAGATTTTTGGCGGCACCACGCCGGCCAGGTTCGGCGGATTGTTGAGCGTCACGCTGAAGGTGATCGTGATCGTCTTGCCGTTGGGCATGCTGAATCCCGACCCGACGCCATTGACGGGGAAAGTAGGAGGCGGCCCCGGCGGCATCAACATCGGCGCGACGGCTGCCTTGCTTGCTCTGACCTCTGATCTCTGGCTTCTGGCCTCCATCTTTCGGCTGCGTGCATGATTCAGTTTGATGTCTTTGCGAGGCGCCCGATCATTCACGCCGAAGGCGTGAGATTCAATAGCCGGTGGCACCGCCACCGGAAGGCGATCGATGAGTGCCTTGCGACCCTGAAGGGGTCGAATCAATGCGACCCTTACAGGGCGGAAATATTATTTTGCCCACGGCTATTAAATCCATCCCCTGCGGGGATGAGATCAGGCGGGAGCGACAGGAAATGCGCCGCCGCGTACTGACTCGGAGTTGCACTCGCGGCCTGACCCTTGCTCGGGATGCGACGCTCGCCGACAGTCAGGTAACCATACATGAGATTGTCGCGATCCTTCTCGGCGTACGAATCATCGAGACCGAGCTTATGACCCATCTCGTGCGCGATCGCAGTCAGCAGATCGATGTGACCCGCCGGCGCACTCATCGGATCCGTATAGCTACGTGTCCCGGAGACTGCGTGATTGAAGAGCGAATCACTGAGCGCATCCGAGCCGATGTACCAGCCTTTGCCGCCGGCATCACTGTCAATCAGGATTCGATTGCCATCAGCCTCACCGAGATAGGAGCCATCAAGTTCGCCGACATCGAACTTGATCGTGCGCAAACTCGCAACCTGTTGCTGAGTCAAACCTGTAGCTGCCCAGCGATCGATTGAAGCCGCGACTATCGAATCTAGTTGCTGCTGGCTAAGTGAAGCCGTCACCGCACTTGGCATAAACACGATCGAGCGGTTCGCATCGCTTGCGCCGAGGATTGACGTTAACGACCACGCTTCCACGCCGCCCATCGCTGCGAATAGCGGCAACGAAGGGCTGGCGGGGAGTTGAACGATGCCGTTGTTGATGACTGTGACCGTGCCGAGAATTTCCGTTCCGTGCGCATTGGTGTTGTTGGCGGCCAGCACGACAGCCGGATCGTTGGAAGCCGAGACGCCGCGTGCGAGTTCAGTTACGCCCAAGGTCGCCTGGCGAACCCGGACCCCGTTGACGCCCGCCGGCGCCCGTTCGGAAAGTCTACGTTATTGAGTCGGACATCGAAGTGGCCGGTCGCTCCGTTGCGTGCGTTCACTGCGATCGGGACAACGCCGTTAACGCTGTCCGTCTCATGGACGGTGTTATTGGTCACCGTGGCGTGGTATTCCGGAGTCCTGCCGGCATCCGGCGCATCGACAAGGATTGCGCGCAAGGCGGAATTCTGCGTCACCGTGTTGTTGTCGATCAGGAGTTTGGCTTGCGAGACCTGCCCGGTCGTGCTGCTCATGAATGCGATGATGGAGTGGTTCGTCCCGGTGGCTGGTTCGGTGACGGTGTTCCTCTGGATCGTGGCCTGAAGCAGCGATGAGGCGGTCGCGTTGCCGGGCGTCTGCCCGACGAAGATCGCAACGCCACCGAAACCGGAAATGGTGTTGCCATCTGCCGCAGTGGGCCGCCGATGAGCGTCGTGAGGTGGCCATTCGAGCCGTTGGAAAGGACGATGCCCTCGTTGCCTTGGGTGCCGCGCGTGATCGTGTTGGCGCGGATGGTCGCGTTGATCGTCGAGCTATCGTTGGCAGCGAGTTGGATGCCCTGGGACTTGTTGTTGCTGAAAGTATTGCCGGTGATGTTGACGGTAGCGGTGGCGGTTCCCTGCATCTCCATCTGGATGCCGTCGCTGCCGCCCGCGACGCTGTTGTCGTGAATATTTGAATTCGAGATCGTCAGACCGAACGAGCCGCTCTGATTGTAGAACTCCAAGATGTGTTCGATGGCGCCGCTGACATTGACATTATCGATCAAGGAGGCCTGGGCTCCGGTTCCCAACAGGCCGTTGGCGCCGCCGGGATCGCTGGTGCCGAACGTGATGGCGCCCTCCGTCGCGCCGGTGTTATTGCCGCTGATTCCGTTGATGGTGCTGAACGTCAGCTTGAAGCCCGTGACCGACAGCCCGCGAATGGCGGCGTTGTCGAAATCGTTGAGCTGCATTCCGGCGAGCTGAACGTCCGTCGTACTGTTGAGGTAGATGCCGTTGCCGGCGATCGCGCCATCCGCGCCCGTCTTGTGCTGGATAGTTCCGCCGGAGCCTGCGTCCGGGTTCGTGTCTGCATCCGCACCATCCAGACCGGTGACGTGCAGGCCCCCAGACGACCCAGTCGTATCCAGGATGATGCCGTTGCCGGCGCTGCCGGCTCCGGTTCCCGCCGTAATGCTACGGAAGGTCAAACCCGCCGCGCCGATGGTCGCGTTGACAACGCTCAGAGCGGTGCCGGTCGTGGATGAAAGGACGTTGGGAGAGGTTGAAGAGTTGCTCGTGGTGTAGGTGATCGATTGACCGTTGAGAGAGCTGTTGCTGAAATCGACGGCATTTCCGCCGGCAGAGGTGAGACATTAACGTCCTTGATTGTCAGCGCAGTGTTGGTGCCCCAGTTTAATGCCGTGAGTCCTTTGGTCGCTCCTGCGCTGACGTTGATATTGAGACCCTGAACCACCGTGTTGTCTTTCATCGTCACGGTGCCCAGGATATTTGGTCTGGTGCCATTGATAGTTGGCCGGGCGATAGTTCCTGCGGGCGGGGAAATTCCCATCAAAGTGTCGAACCCGCCAGCATCAATCGCTCCCTGTCCAACCAACCATTGAGCCGCGGCCTGAGTTCCCGAACCCTGAAGCGTAACAGTCGTGCCCGCGACGGTTGATCCGAATCCGGTGAAAACAAAGATGCGTTGGCTGGCATTGAGTCCTATGGCAGTAGTGGCTTGGTCAAGTCTGGTGAACGGATTCGACAGACGACCGTCGCCAGCCGCCGCCGGGTTTGCCGAAGTCGGATTCACAAACCAGATCACGGGTCCGCTGACTGTGACATGAACGGTTACCGGCGCACTGATCGCCACGCCCGGACAACCCGTGTCGCTCACCGTGTAGGTGAAGGTCACGTCTCCGGTAACACCCGGTGGCGGATCGAAATCAAACGTGCCGGTGCTCAAGTTCACATTCGAAATCGTGCCACCTGCCGGAGTCGTCGCGCTGATGCTTCCGCTCGTCACCGTAAAGGGAGTCGGCACGCAGGGTATAGTTCCAACTCCGGCGTCGGCAGTATCGCTCACGTTCCCGAGCAGGCCAGTGAGTCCGGTCCGCTTCATGTTGGCCTGAACTGCGAAAGCCGCGGGCGCGACTACCACCGGCGGATCGTTCACGGCATTCACCGTAATCGTGAAAGTCAGATCGGGCGAGGGCGAAGCAGGGTTGTTGTCCACGCCGCCATTGGCTGTGCCGCCGTTGTCGTGCGCGTGATAACTGATCGTTGCCGTGCCGTTCTGGTTAGCGGCCGAAGTGTAAGTAAGAGTGGCCGTCTTCGGATAGCTGGCGCCGACCACGTTAAGGGCGGGCGCGGATAAGAAAAGACCGGGATTCGTGCTGTTGGTGATGACGAAGCTGATCGATCGGATTGCCGTCATTCCCTTTGCGAGGCTGCTGACCCGCCGCCTTTAAGGGCATGGCTGCCGACAGCGCCACCAGAGTCCCCGCCCGCAAAAATTTTCTACGCGTGATAGACATCAGTTTCTCCTTGGATTATTCGGCGGAGGCGGGGTCCGTGCCGGGCGGGTCATGGTGTGGTCCCCGCTCATTTGTCGCCATTGAGTCTATTATCTTTTAAGTAAAGATTCAACCGGTCATTTTTCGCAGATGATGAGGTCAGAACCGCCTGCGGTAGCGGGCGGGCCCAACGCTCGACCCGCCTAGCTGGACTGTTTGATCCACCCGCTGACGCAGGTGGTACTGACTTCATCACGCAGGTTGGACTACTCAGGCCCGCCCGCTACCGCAGGCGGTTCTGACCTCATTATCTGTGGATTATTATTTGGCCCCGCCTCCGGCGTATCATTACTTTCTGATGGACACTAACGAGATCGAATCCTCATTGCCGCACGGCGGCCGCATGGCTCTGCGACCGGTCACGGACACGGACGAAGAATTTTTGCTTTCAATCTATGCGGCCACCCGCGCAGACGAACTTGCGCAGGCCAAATGGGAAGAAGGACAGCAGGAGGCGTTTGTAAAATGGCAGTTTGATTTGCAGCGGCGCGAATACGACGCGCGGTTCCCCGACGCTGAGTACTACGTGATAATGATCGACAATTGTCCGGCCGGAAGAATTTGGATCGGGCGAGACGACCGGCAGATTCGCTTGCTCGACATAGCCATCCTGCCGGAGTTTCAAAACCGCGGCGCCGGGACGCTTTTGCTGCGGCGGCTGATCGATGAATCAAAACGCGCGGGCAAGGCGCTGCGCCACATGGTCTTCGTACTCAATAACGATGCGCACCGTTTTTACGAACGACTCGGTTTCGTCGTCATCGAAGAGTTTGGCGCGTACAAGCATATGGAGTGGCGGGCGGAATAAGCAGAGTCCACAGATTACGCAGATTACACGGATAAGACATCAGCAAAGGACAGCGAGGGAAAGGGTTGAAGGCTGTTAGCCCATTGACCTTCGGTCAGTAAGCCAAGGTTCCGTATTTCCCAATCTGTGTAATCTGCGTAATCTGTGGATTATTTCTTGAAGTAATTAAACACCGCTTCATAGCGATAATTCTTCTCGTCACCGGCGACGGGCACCAGAAAGAGTTCGAACTCGCCCATGCGCTCGTGCTCCAGCCGATAGACTTGCTGCGGCAGAAACGGATCGCGAGGGCCAACAAAAAAAACCGAGAACCGTTCCATGCCGCCTTGCTCGATCTCCTGGCTCACGTATCCCTTAACTTCGATCAGCTCTAATTCGACCTCTCGCTGGTCTGCCTTGACGTGAAACTTCGTGCCAACGTGTTGGGAAAACTCTTTCTCGGTCAAACTAACGGGCATCGATCGATCTCCTTCGAAGAAAATCGGGCTGACTTCCGGGTCGGAGTATATCATCCACCGGACGATGGATTATTCCGGGGATTATTCCGGCCCGTAGAAACAGTTGCAGTCAGCGTTGTTTGAGAGTTAAATAACGCCACTCATGGTCGGGCAGACTCTCGGCAACTACAAGATCCTCCAAAAGCTCGGCGCCGGCGGACAGGGCACAGTTTATAAAGCCACGGACAACAAACTGGGCCGCACCGTCGTCATCAAAGTCTTGCCGGCGGAACTGACCGTCAAAGGATCCAACCTGAAACGTTTTGCGCGCGAGGCGCGGCTCGCGTCCGCGCTCGATCATCCGAACATCTGCACGATCTTTGATCTCGACGAAGCCGATGGTTTGCACTTCATCGCGATGCAGCACATCGAAGGCCGCAATGTGCGCCAGTTAGTCAACGGGCGGCCGCTGGAATTGGAAAGTGCTTTGCGCATCGGGATCCAGGTTGCGGACGCGCTGACTGCGGCGCACGCGCGCGGCATCATTCATCGCGATATCAAGTCCGGCAACGTGATGGTCACTGACTCTGGCCAGGTGAAGGTTCTGGATTTTGGCCTGGCGAAACTCCTCGACGAGACGGAGGCGCAAACCAGCGGCATTCATCAAACTGAGTTGACTGAGGTCGGGGTGCCCTACGGCACGGCAACTTACGCGGCGCCGGAACAAGCGCGCGGCGATCGCGTCGATGCGCGCGCCGATATTTTTTCCACCGGCGTGCTGCTTTACGAAATGCTGACCGGGACGTGGCCGTTTCGTGGCAAATCCACGGTCGATGTGCGCCATGCCGTGTTATATGACACGCCCAAACCGCTGGCCGAAGCGCGGCCGGGCCCAACGCCGGCGCGCTTGCAGCAGATTCTCGATCGTACACTGGCCAAAGATCCCCGCGATCGTTATCAAAAAATTTCAGAGCTGGGCGACGAGCTGCGCAAGGTCCTGCAAGAGGTTTCGACGGGCGCGCAGTTTGAAGTAACCGCGGCGCCGGCGCGTCACCTGGCGGGCGCAAATCCGGTTTCGCGGGCGATGCGCTGGCTCAGGACGATGACCGGATCCGAGCCGCACACCAGCTCGCCGCAGTTAACCTCGGTTCCGGCCGCGGGAACGACCGAAACGCCCTTCATCACCATCACTGATCGCGAGAAAAAGAGCCTCGCCGTTTTGCCTTTCAAGAATCTGAATAACAATCCAGCGTCGAGCTTTTACGAATTCGCTTTGGCCGATGCGGTGATTACCGAACTCGCGCGCATTCGTTCGCTGGTCGTGCGACCTTCGTCGGTAATGTCGAAATACCAGGGGCAGCCCACCGACCCGCGCGACGTTGGCCGCGAGCTGAACGTGGACGCCGTTTTGTCCGCCGGGTTCATTCATGTGGGCGAGCGTTTCCGCGTCACCGCGCAACTGTTGGACGTGGCCAGCGGCGAGATTCTCTGGAGCGACCGCATCGACGCGGCGGCTGCCGACATCATCGCCGTGCAGGACGAGATCACTCAGCGCATCGTCGATGGCTTGCGATTGGAACTCAGTCCGGACGAACAAGCGGGTTTGGCGCAGCCGGCGACGGTCAACGCCGAGGCTTACGAAGAATATCTGCGCGGGCGCGATCGGTTTGCGCGCTTTATCTTTCGCACGGTGGCCGAAAGCGATTGCGACGCGGCCATCCGGCATTTCAATCGCGCGATCGAACTCGATGACACGTTCGGGTTGGCGTACGACGGTCTGGGCGCGTGTCACGTCAATCGCGTTTTCAAAGGTCTGGGCGGCGCCGAAGATTTCGAGCGCGCGGAATCAGCTTTTGTGAAGGCTTTGGCCATCGATCCAAACATCATCGAAGCGCGCATGCTGATGGTCTTCGTTTACTGCTGGCGCGGTCAGAAGCAGAAAGCGCGTGAGGAAGTTGCGCGCATGCGCCGCCAAGCGCCGAACGAGGCCGTGGTCCACTTTGTGAAAGCGACGCTGCATCGGCTGGACGGCGAATACGACCGAGCGCTGCGCAGTTACGATCGTCTGGTGCATCTCGATCCGGCGTCATTCGTAGTTGTCAGTTACAACCGCGCGTTGATCTTTCTCTATCAGGGCAAGTTTGCAGAAGCGCAACGCGAACTCGATCGCGCGGCGTCGGTCGAGCCGAACAATCCGCTGTTGAAAACTTTTCGCGCGCTGGCATTGTATTACACGGGCCAGGTTGATGCGGCCGCGGCTTTGCTGCGCGAAGCGCTTGAGCAAAATCCGCATCTGCACGGCGTGCGACCGTTTCTGGGTATGTGCCTGAGCGCGCAGGGACGCCACGAGGCGGCGCGCGCCGAGTTGAATGAAGAAGCGAAGCGAACGGCCTCAGTCGATCCGGACATAGCCTATGCAGTTGCGTCCGTTTACGCCCTCGAAGGTGAACGCGACCAGGCTTTCGAATGGCTGGATCGTTCAGCCGCGCTGGGAAATGAGAACAAACCCTGCTTTGAACACGATCCGAATCTGGCGTCGCTGCGCGCAGATGCGCGGTTCAAGGATTTGATTCGCCGGATCACGCGTCCCGCCAGTTAGTCAGCATGACCATCCGCAGATTACGCAGATTACACAGATTAGAAACAAGCCACAAAGAGGCACAAAAGGCACAAGAGCAAATCCCCTTTGTGCTTCTTGTGCCTTTTTGTGGCCGGCTCTTTTTCGTTCTGTGTAATCTGCGTAATCTGCGGATTTGGTCTGACTCGCATCGTCTGTTATACTGCCTGTGCTCGCCTCGCTGGGCATCCGGCCCGGACGCAAGTCACCCCGACAGCTTTTTCGGACAGACTGACAGGTTGAGCGAGGATTTTTGTGATCGTCAACATGACGGTCGATTGAAAGAACTGCACACCCGGGTTTAGAGCGCGTCCTTAATTGGTTAACGCTAGGCTCCCTGGAGGCTGTTGCCGAAATTTGGCAACGCCGAGCGGTTCAACGGAGTTTCCATTTGGACAGTTCAGAACCTGCTCGCGACGCGAGAGATATAGATCGAGTTGATCTGCGCCAGGCGCGCGAACCTTACCAAGTCAACCATCGCCTGCCAGCGCAAGCGAGACTGACGAATCAACTGCCGGTAAATTCTGCCGGCGATTTTCCGAAAACAACTGAGCAGAGAGTGGAGCGCAGGCATCTTTGCCTGCGGCTCGCCGGCATCCGTGCCGGCGATTGCTCGCTCTCGCTTATTCACCGCGTGCGCGACGCGCGCTTCGCCTTCGGGCTTGAGCGCGCACGTCCGCGCCGCAGAAAGTAAATCAATGTCAAGAGAGTTAATTGTTAGTATGAATGGTCGCGAAAAGAAAATCGCGATCGTGGAAAACGAGCGCGTTACGGAGTTCTACATCGAACGCGGCTCGGAGGATCAGGGCATCGTCGGCAACCTTTACAAGGGCCGCGTGATGCGCGTGCTGCCGGGCATGCAGTCGGCGTTTGTGGACATCGGTCTCGAACGCGATGCCTTTCTTTATGTCTCGGATTTCTTTGATGAAGAAGCCGAGTTTGAGCGCATCGTGGTGAACACCGCCAAGAAAGGCGACGCCGCTACGGCGCAACTGGCGGCAGCCGAGCATATCGAACAATCGCGCATCGAGCGCGAGCGGCACATCGAAGCGAGCCACGAGCGCGCGGAGCCGCTGCGCGAATTGGAAGGCGCGGATTTCATTGCCGTCGAAACCTCCGCGACATCCTCCGCAGTGCCCGAAGCAGAAACGTCTAAGGAATCCGAGAAGCGCCGTCGCGGACGCCGCGGCGGGCGTCGGAGTCGCCCGGAAAAATCTGAACTGCCAGCCACCGAAACTGGGGCGATCGAAACTCCCTTTGTTTCAGCAGCCGGGTCATTCGAGCGCGTCAGCGATGACGAAGAACGCGTGACGAATGGCGAAATGTTGAAGGACGCGCGCCTGCAAGAGCGCATCATGGACGAAGTGCACGCTCGAGAATTCGACTTCGACAATCTGGCGGACGCCAGAGTCGGATCACTTCTGCCAACCGCCCAGGCGACGTCCGCGTCGTTTGAGCGCGTTGATGACGGCGACTCTGAAACCGGAGTTCGAGCTGGTCGTTCAACGGAAGTCGTGGCGGCCCACGTTCGCGATTTCGCCGATGAAGTCGCCGACGAAAGTTCGCGTGGACTTTCCTTTCAACGAGTCAGCGATGATGAAGACCTTGCGGCCCAACGCGCAGAAGTCGTAGCGCCCGCCACGCGACGCGCCACACCGAAGAAAGAACCAGCGAGCCGCAAGAAGACCGGCGTGATCAGCCGATTTTTCAAGACCCTGAAGACTGAAGAATTGCCGGAAACCGAAACGCCGGCCGAGACAGAAACTTCCGCCGAGGCTTTTCCCGACGCTGAAGCCAGCATCACCACCGGGCGCGCGCACGAAGAGTTTGCGACGCGGCGTGGTGGGCGCAGACGTCGCCGGCCGAACAAGAAACCGACCGACGCCGTCGAAGGCAATGGCGCTGAGGGCCAGGCTGAAACTATCGAACCATCCGAACCAATCGAAGCGCAGGCAGCGCCGGAAGTTTCTGCTGAAGTGCCCGCGGTCGTGGAGGAAACTCCTCAGGCGGCGCCTCGTGACCCTCGGCGTCCGAGCCCCCGCGGAGGCCGTCGCCCGGCGCGTCGCGAACACAAGCAACCGATGATTACGGATCTTTTGCGCGAGGGCCAGGAAATTCTGGTGCAAATCGCCAAGGAACCGATAGCCAAGAAAGGCGCGCGCATTACTTCGCACATCGCTCTGCCCGGCCGCTATCTGGTTTACATGCCGACGGTCGAACACCTCGGCGTGTCGCGCAAGATTGATTCAGAGAGCGAACGCACGCGGCTGCGCAAACTGATTCAGAAAATTCATGCCGACGAGAAAGTGACCGCCGGCGGTTTCATTGTCCGCACTGCCGGCGTGGGAATCAGCGAAGCTGATCTGCGCGCCGACGCCGCCTATCTGGTGCGCGCGTGGCAGGACATTCGGCGCGATGCGGAAAAGGCGAAAGCGCCGGCGCTGGTGCATCGCGATCTCGATCTGGTACAGCGAATCCTGCGCGACCAGCTCTCGGAAGACTTCACCGCGATCCGCATCGACTCGGAAGAGGAGTATCAGCGCGTCGTCGAGTTTGTGAACCGGATGTATCCAAAGATGGTCAAGCGCGTGAAGCTTTACACGCGCGATGAACCCATCCTGGAAGCCTTTGGCGTGCAAGCCGAGATTGATAAAGCGATCAAGCCGCGCGTGTGGCTGCGATCCGGCGGCTATCTGGTAATCAATCAGACTGAGGCGCTGGTTTCCATCGACGTGAACACCGGCAAATTCGTGGGCCGCGGCGCGACTCGTCTGGAAGACACGATCACGCGCACGAACATCGAAGCCGTGGAAGAGATCGCCCGTCAGATTCGCTTGCGCGATTTAGGCGGCATCATCGTGCTCGATCTGATCGACATGGAAGAGCGCCGCAACCGCCAGCGCGTGATGACCGTGCTGCAGGATGCGCTGCACCACGACAAGTCGCCGACCAAGGTGCTTTCATTCAACGATTTTGGTTTGGTGATCATGACGCGCAAGCGCGTCAAGCAATCGCTCGAACGCACGCTGTGCGCGCCTTGCTCGTACTGCCAGGGAGCGGGGCTGGTGAAGTCGCCGCAGACTGTCTGCTATGAGATTCTTGAGCAGGCGCGGCGTCTGTCGAAAGAGAACGCCGGCGACGGCTCAAGACAAGCGATGTTGCGCGTGAACCCCGAAATCGCGCGCGCCCTGCGCGCATCGGAACGCGACGTGCTGAACGAAATCGAAGAATATCTAGGCGCGGTTGACCTCAGCAGCGATCCTCGCGTACATCAGGAGCAGTTCGATTTCGCCTTCGTGTAATTGTGGCACGGGCTTCCAGCCCGTGTTCACGCGCAGGATGCGCGTGCCACAATCGGGCGATGGAGTCCGCCATTAACTGCCTGCCTGGCTGATGACTCCTACCAAATTTCTGGTTAGGAGAAATCTACGTGGGCAAATTGTTTTTGGCTGGCATCGGCGGGTTCATCGGCTCAACTCTCCGCTACGCAGTAACCGGATACGTCCAGACCTGGACGAAAAGCATAGACTTTCCCTACGGCACGCTGGCCGTTAACCTCGTCGGTTGTTTTGCCATCGGGTTTCTTTCTTATATGGCCGAGACTCGCGGCGTCTTCACGGCTGAAACACGCACGTTAGTATTCATCGGCGTCATCGGCGGGTTCACGACCTTCTCAGCCTTTGGCAACGAGACGATGAACCTCTGGCGCGATGGCCAGAACGGTCTGGCCGCCCTAAACATCGCCGCGCATTTGGTGCTGGGTCTCGGCGCGGTGTGGCTCAGCCGCGCGCTCGCACATCAGATTTGGAGATAACAGTCATGATGCTTCCGGAAGAAGGCTATCTGCTGCGCATTTTTATCGGCGAAAGCGACAAGCATGGCGGCAAGCTCTTGTACGAATGGATTGTGATGAAAGCGCGCGAGGAAGGCCTGGCCGGCGCGACCGTGATGCGCGGCATGATGGGCTTTGGCGCGCACAGTCGGATGCACACCTTCAAGATCGAGCGACTATCGCAGGACCTGCCAATCATTATCGAGATCGTCGATACACGCGAGAAGCTCGAGAAGTTTCTCGCCCTCGTCGACAACGAAATTGAAGAAGGCATGGCGACGCTGGAGAATGTGCAGATTCATTTTTATCGGAGCGGGAAGGTGTTGTCTTAAGGTTGAGCAAACGCCGTATGGACGCGTTCACGGACGGCATGCCAGTCTCTATCCGACAGTCGACCGATGCGTGCGGTAAGGGCAGAACGAGGAAGTGTCACCAGAAAAACCCGGAAAGCGGATGGGCGGTGCAAGCCAACCCCAGACCAGTCTTGCAACAAATAGTCAGTTGCGGCGATCGCGGAATCCGTCTGGCTTGTGATTAGACCTACGATTACGTCAGGGCGCTCTTTATGATAAAGGTTCGACGAAACCACAACCGCCGGGCGGCGTTTTGTGCCCGTCACGCCGGGAAAATCCAACACCACAACATCACCTGATTCAGGCAGCTTCGTCGTTTTGTTCATGGGAGCTGTGAGAGAGTGAGAAAGCCGTAAGATTCTTGATATCTTCCTCAGTCCAGAAATCACTAAACTGAGAAGAATCACTCGACAAATCGTCGAGAATCAGAGCCGCCAATCGGATACGTTCTTTAGGCGGCAAATGGCGGACGGCGTCATAGAACTCTTTGGCGTTGGTTGCCATACCTGTTTCCTCTTCTGGGATCATAAATCAGCAGACGTGAAAGTACCAAACTAAACTGGCGAGAGAGTGACTGGATACTTCTCACTTTTGAACGCCCGAAACCCTCGCTTCAAATAATTCGGCAGCGCGGCTGGATCGTCGAGCGTGCAGGTGTGCAGCCAGACGCGATTCGCTCCATCGGCCCAGGCTTGTTCGGTTGCGCAGGTCAGCAAATGTTTGCCTAAGCCATGGCCAAGAAATTCAGGCAGCAATCCAAAGTAAGCAATCTCAACCGAACCATCTTCGCAACGGCGCAACTCAAAATAGCCGGCGGTGGCACCATCCTGGGTCATCAGCCAGAGAGAGATCTCCGCTGGCTGCAAATGTGCGGCGATCTGTTCGTCGGTCCACGGCAGGCGATCGATCCAGTGATAGTTTTTGCCGACTTCGACGTAAAGAAAACGAAACAGCTCGACTGAACAATCGCGCTGCTGCTCGATTCGAATTAACGGATCAACGGAAAGCGAGGGTTGCAACTCAGAAACGTCGCGCATCTCGAGATAGGTGCGGGTGACTTCGATAGTCGGTCCGGTATTCATCAGAGTTCAAAAATCATTTTCCATTTTCCATTTGACATTTTTCATCTGCCATTGTTTGAGAAGTGTCAGAAGCTTCCGTGTAAGCAAGAGCTTCCATTATAAGGCGAGGCCCCTGGCGGCCGGGCCGTTACATCTAATGACCAATGAAAAATGTCAAATGACAAATGGAAAATGAATCTTTACTTGCTCCCTTTTCCCACTGCCCTCGCGCGCGGATGAAACCGATCGTAAGCCTTGCGCATGTGCAGGTCAGTGATATGCGTGTAGATTTCCGTGGTCGAAATGTCGCTGTGTCCCAACAACGCCTGCACTGAGCGTGAATCCGCGCCGTGTTGCATCAGATGCGTGCCAAAGCTGTGACGCAGGGTATGGGGCGAAATATCGGGTACGCCGGCATGCGCGGCGTGCGTCTTGATGATTGCCCAGGCAGCTTGCCGCGTCATCGAACGACCACGATGCAAAAACAACTCGGACTTTCCTTCATTGCCGAACTGTTTGCGGATCGCGGTGTACCTTTGCAGCCAATGAACCGCGCTCTTTCCGATCGGGATGCGCCGCTCTTTGCTGCCTTTGCCATGACAGGAAACTAGCGCTGCATCAATATCAATGTCGCTGATCCTGAGCCCGCACATCTCTGAAACTCTGAGACCCGCGGCATACAGCACTTCCAGCATTGCGCGATCGCGAACACCAATGTCGGTCTTGACGTCGGGCGCAAACAAGAGCCGTTCCATCTCTTCCTCACTTAGAAACTGCGGCAGGCGCGAATGTCCTTGCGGCGTATGGATGTCTTCGGCCGGATGACGTTTGATGTGTCCGTCGAGCATCAGAAAACGAAAGAAGCCGCGCGCGGCGCTCACCGCTCGCGACACGGACGAAGGCGCCAGTCCATCGCGCGACATGCGCGCAATCCACTCGCGCAAATCCTTGCGCTCGAGCTTTTCGATCTGCTTGCCGTTCTTTTCCGCCCAGCCCTGGAGCTTATTGATATCGCGCGCGTAACTTTGCAGCGTGTTCGCTGAGAGGCCTTTCTCAACCTGGATGTAGGTGAGGAATTCGCGGACCAGATCGCGCTTTGGCATTCGTTCGGACATCGCCCCTGATTATAGACCGGCTTCAACCCCACGCCACCGAGAACCCTGCTGGAATCCTTTTCGAAGATCGCTAAGCTGTACCATTCATCGCCCGGTGCTGCTTGTGCTCGCGATGCTCACGGCTTGGCCGCAACCTTGTACTTGTCGATTAGCTTCTGCAAGCCTTCGGTCGAATTATTGTGGCGGTACTTGTAATAGGACTCGATGTCCTGGAGGTACTGCTGGCGCATCGGTTGCAGAGGTGCGTTGCCTTCCGAAAGCGCGATCATGTGCGCATACGAATCTATGACGGCGTCGAGCATGGCCAGAACTTTTGGCAAAGCATCGCGTTTGGCCTGACTGTCGGGCATGCCTTGATAAACCTTGGCTTCGTTCTGATACTCCTCGTTCAGGATGCCGGCCAGCAGCAGATAATTGAAAGCGTCGGTAGGCGCGAGTTCGGTCGCCTTGAGAAGACTGGCTTTCGCGCCCGCGCGATCGCCGGTTACCACATGGAGAACACCCACTGATTGATACAAACCGGGCAGCACACCTTTGAACTTCTTCCATGCGGCATCATCCGTGTTGGCAGGTTTCGTGTCGGCTTCGAGTAGTTCGATCGCTTTGGCTCCGTACTTAAGGCTGTCAGCAACGAATTTGCCATTGCGCTTCTTGGCCTGATCAGTTCCGATTTGCGTTAATCGAATTAAGACTCGAAGTGAATCCGGCTGGCGCGCGAGGAGCGTGGCCGCTGTCGAGAATGCTTCATCCGGGCGGTTAGCGTCGCCATAGCCGTCGATCAGCACGGGCAGGATTAGATCCTGCTCGGACTGCTCGGTGAAAATCTTTTGATACTCTTGCGCCAGGCTTATTTTCTGCGAGGCGTCCGTGACCTTGGCGACTTCGTTCGCCAGGCCGCTGGCGGCGAGCGGTCGAAGAGCAGTTTTGGGATATCGCTTGATCAGCTCGGCAGCAGCTTTGAGTTTGGCAGCGGTGTCAGGCGCCGACATGATCGCCCTGCCAAGGCTCTGTTCCTCTGGCGAGACATTGAGCCCGGGCCCACCCTGAGCAAGAACTACAGAAGTTGGGCCAGCGGTTATTAGGCAGCCAAAGATGGCAGAAAGGGCCACGCGAGACGCGAATGATTTGATTGTCATAGGCTTCACCTTGGAAAGAATCTTCATGCAGGAATCTAGAAGCGACACAATATTGCGTCACCGGATGCCCATGCGGCAAGTTGCGGCGGGCCGTTTCCTGCGGCCGAAATGGCGGCGTTATTATTTTTGCGCGCCGCGGCCCACGCGCGAGGGCGTTGGCTGCCGGCGATAGCGATGAGTCACGGGCCGCCGCCGGCCAATGCCAATCGCGTTGCGCGAGATGATCAGGGTCGGCGGCAGTTGGCGGCGCTTGAATTCGTTCGCGGGTGACTCGACGCGATTTAAGATATCGTAAACCATTTGAGAATCGTGGCCCGCGTGGATGATCTCTTCGGGCGAAGCCTTCTGCTCGAAATAGAGTTCGAGGATCGGGTCGAGCTTGTCGTAGGGCGGCAGAGACTGATCGTCGAACTGTTCCGGAGCGAGCTCCGCCGACGGGCGCTTATCGAGGATCGACTGCGGAATCAGCTCGCGATCGCGATTGTACAGTCGCGCTAGTTCGTAGACTTCGGTTTTCAAAACGTCGCCGATCACCGCGAGGCCGCCATTCGTGTCGCCGTAAAGCGTGCAGTAACCGAGCGCCAGTTCTGATTTATTTCCCGTCGAAAGCAGCAAACGCCCCTCGGCATTCGAGATCGTCATCAGGATGTTGCCGCGCAGGCGCGATTGCAAATTCTCGACCGCATGAGAGTTGCTTCCGGCCTTCGGCTCGGCCAAACCGAGTTCGTTTCGCAGAGACTGATACGCCGCGGTGATGGGCCGCTCGATTACAGAAACGCCCAGTCGCCGTCCCAACTCGATTGAATCTTCGATGCTGCCGGGTGAAGAGTAAGGCGAAGGCATCATCACGGCGAGTACGTTTGCCGCGCCCAGCGCTTCGCACGCCAACGCCGCCACCACGGCCGAATCAATGCCGCCGGACAAACCAAACAAGGCGCCGGTGAATCCGTTCTTGCGCGCGTAATCGCGAATGCCGAGCACCAGCGCCTGGCGCACCGTCTCGATATCGTCGGCGGGCAGACAGCGCATGTCCGCGACGCCGCAGTCGAGATCGACTGTGCCGATGAATTCTTCAAACGCAGGCGCCTGCAGAATGATCTGGCCGTTACGATCCGCGACGATGCTGGACCCGTCAAAAATTACACCGTCATTTCCGCCTACCAGATTCACAAAGACTATGGGCAGGCCCGCGGCCTTGGCGCGATGCGAAACCATTTGGCGCCGCTCGCCCATCTTGCCTTTGTTGAAAGGCGACGCGTTGATCGACACCAGCAGGTTCGCGCCCATCTGAATCAACTCATCGGCCGGATCGTTTCGGTAAAGACGTTGCTTCCAAAACGTCTTGTCGTTCCAAAAATCTTCGCAGACGGTGACTCCGAGTTTGCAATCGTCGAGATTGAATAATCTTCGTTCGCGCCCGGGTTCGAAATAGCGCGGATCATCGAACACATCGTATTCAGGCAACAGCGTCTTGTCCGCAAAGCCGAGCAACTTCTGGTCAGAAATCACCGCGGCCGAGTTGTAAAGCTTGCGGCCCGTCGCCTGATCGCTGGGCCGCACTGTGCCGACGATCGCCGTCAAGCCCTCAGTAGCTTCGATGATCTTGTTCAGTGGGTCGAGAGCCGTCCGCACGACATCCGGGTCAAGGAACCAGTCGAGCGATGTGTAGCCCTGGATAGTGACTTCGGGAAAGACGATGAGGTCCGAAGCGTCTTTCTTAGCTTGCTCGATGGCGCCGAGGATACGCGCAACGTTGCCTTCGTAATCGCCGTTGGTCGTATTGATCTGAGCGATGGTAACGCGCATCTGTGGTGAATTTTAACACCGATGGGCGAGAGTTCGGAGGGATGAGGTCAGTACCGGGAGCGGTAGCGACCGGGTCACTATCCACCAGGCCGAGATCGCGGGACCGTAACCCGGTCGCTACCGCTCCCGGTACTGACCTCTCACTCAAGCTCAATCGGAGTACAGCTCCGGGTTATAGAACGGAGCGAACGCCGCAATCAGCGCCGCTTCGAAGCTCATTGACCGCGTTAGCAGATCGCGGGAGAGCACACCCCAAGCGCCCTGCTTGCTACGCACATCGCGCGCGCCGGCAACTTCATCGATTACGATTCCCAGTTCGCGTTTGCCTCCGATGACATCTTTCACAATCGCGTCGGGGACTTCGATCGACGGCGACATGCCAAAGCTGCCACGCTCGCCATCGGTCACGTAGGCCCAGCCGCGCAGGAACGTGTGCCACTCGCCATCAACTGAGATCGAATGAAAGCCGCCCTCGAGACCGACGTAAAGATCGGCTCCGAGTTTCTGCTGCATTAAGATGTCGTGCACGGCCAGGGCTCGCTGACGCGCGCCGCTCATCAACTCCCAATCTGTTAGCGGCATTGCCGGCGCGCTGGTCTGCACTGATCTGGCGACGACGCTCGTCTCGCGCCAGGCGGAATCGATCTCCGCGATGCGCGCGATAGCGGCGCGCACCGCCATGATTTTCGCGGCGCGATCAGAGCCCAGCGCGATTCGTTCGATGCGAGTTAGCACGGGACCTCTTTCCGAAACGGTCGAGTTGACATCGAAGCCCTGGCGTTGTTGTAATCGAATCCTGTTAAGAGTTCAACCTTTAGGTAGCCGCTCTCGGAAGACAAACTGAAGTTTGAACTCTAAACTGCGTCGCGGAGGTGCAATCGTGTCCGTTGCTGAATTGATTTACGATTGGAACAAAGTCGATGCGACGTTGAGCAAGCCCGCTCGCCACATCGGCTTTGACGACGAGACGTTGCGCGATGGCTTGCAATCGCCTTCAGTCTGCGAGCCGACGGTCGAGAAAAAGATCGAGCTGCTGCACCTGATGGACGCGCTCGGCATCGACACCGCCGATATAGGTTTGCCGGGCGCGGGCGGCACGCATGCAGCGGGCGTCGAGATGATGGCCCGCGAGATTGCCGACAAGAAACTAAAGATCCGTCCCAACTGCGCCGCGCGCACGCACAGAAACGACATCATTCCCATCGTTGAAATCTCGCAGCGGGCCGGCATTCCCATCGAAGCGTGCACGTTTATCGGCTCTTCGCCGATTCGTTTCTATGCGGAAGAGTGGACACTCGACAAGCTTCTGCAGATGACGGAAGAAGCCGTGACGTTCGCGGTGAGTGAAGGCCTGCCCGTGATGTTCGTCACCGAAGACACGACGCGCGCCGATCCGGAAACGATTCGCGCGCTTTACACGACGGCGATTCGCTGCGGTGCGCGCGCGGTCTGCGTCTGCGACACGGTTGGGCACGCGACGCCCGATGGCGCGCACGCGGTAATGAAATTTGTGCGCGGAATAATTGACGAGCAGGGCGAAAAGGTCCGGCTCGACTGGCACGGTCATCAGGATCGCGGCCTGGGCGTGATCAATTCGATCGCCGCTATCGAAGGCGGCGCGGATCAAGTTCACGGTTCGGCGCTCGGCATGGGCGAACGCGTCGGCAACACTCCCATCGACCAGTTGTTGGTTAATCTGAAATTGATGGGCTGGATCGAAAATGACCTCACGCGTCTACGCGAGTACTGCGACAAAGCAGCCGAAGCTTGCCACTGGACGATCCCGCCAAATTATCCAGTGTTTGGACGCGATGCTTTTCGGACCGCGACGGGCGTGCACGCCGCGGCGGTGATTAAGTGCTACAAGAAAGGCGACACGGAACTCGCCGATCTGATTTACTCGGGTGTGCCCGCGGGACAGTTTGGCTTGAAGCAGGTAATCGAGATTGGACCGATGAGCGGCAAATCAAATGTAATCTTCTGGCTGGAGAGTCGCGGCCTGGAAGCGAATGAAGATTGCGTCACCCGAATCTATGAACGCGCCAAGCAGGCTTCGGCGGTGCTGAGCGAAGCCGAACTGATGGCGATGATGGATCAGTAAGGAGTAAGCCGTCAGCAGTAAGCAGTCAAGCAGAATAACCACTACTGCTCACTGCTTACCGCTCACTGCTAACTCAGTTAATCGGAATCGTGATGGTTGCTGAACCGGGCTTGCCTGCCGGGAACCGTTTTTGTCGCGCGATGCGCAACGCGGTCGCGTCCCCGCCCGAAGCCTGAGTTACCCGCCCGTTCTCATCGTAAGTCACCTGCACCGTTACCTTCTTCGCTCCTGACGTCGGCGATGACTGACTCTTGGGAGCGTTCGTGTTGGCGGCAGCCGGTGCATCCGTTGCCGATAGTTTGGCGGCGTCCTGAGCCTTCGCCCGCTCTTTCGCTCGCGCTTCGCGCTGCCGCTTGGCGACCAGATCAGCCGCATTGGAACTGGGCACCGGCAAGCTCGTTTCGCTCGCCGCAGGCGTGGCGACAGCTTGATTCGTCGCTGCGGATTGACTAGTTGGTTGACTGGATGAAGGCTTCGCTTCATTCGCCAACTTCACAGCCTTGCTGCGAGCGTACAATCCCCAGGGGACGCCAACCACTGCAACTATTAATGCGACCGCCGCAAAAACTGCGCCCAGCGTCCAAGGCCTTTTCATCCAGTGCGATTCGCTTTCAGGCCGGGAGAGAAACTCTCCCATCGCTTCGACCTCGGGCGGCGAAAGAATCTCGCTCAGCAGATCCTCCTTGTTGTAACTGATAGCCAGGGGGACCTCCTCAATTTGGTCGCTTTCTTCTTCCGGACGGTCATCGTGCTCGAGAAAAGCATTTCCAGGCTCAACTCCTTCGTCCATTCGCCTCAGTCCTTCGAGGACGACGGAAGTCCACGGTTGGTTGATCGTGTGTTCAGGAGCTTCAAACGCGGGGCTGAATGTGAATGAAGCATTCGGCAGCGTGAGCGCATAGTAGACAGCCTCGATGCCGCGCAGCGAGCCAATCCGGGCGTGCACGACCGAGCCGGCCTGAAGATAGAAATATCCGGGGCCGATTGAATAGATGAGCTTTAGGCGGCCGGACTTGCGTTGGTTGCAAAAAAACTCGATCAGCTCGGCAAGAGAAAGATCGCTGAGTTCTCCAGTGAGTGCCATGGGTTGTTCCTTTTTTCTAATATCGTGCGAGAGACGCTCTCCCCGTTGATTCGGATCAGCGGGTCGCGCCCGGCAAGAGTTACTGCGGAAGCGTGAAGTTATAGTTTATCTGGCCAGTAACCTTAACCGGCTGGCCTGAGAGTTTGGTTGGCGAGAAGCGCGCCCGAAGAGCCGCGTTCACCGCTGCGTCTCGCAAGCTGCTCGGCCCGGACAACGCTCGCGCCGAAATGACTTTACCGTTTTCGTCAACTACTACTTCGACCTGAACCACTCCCGACGTATGCATTCTGCGAGCGGCATCGGGATACGAAGGCGGCGGTAAACTAAGTGCCACTCCATTGAGCACACCGCCAGACATCGGTTTAAGCAAAGGTCGCGGGGCGGGCGGCGGCGCGTTGTCGCTAACGACAACAACTCTCTTGCTGGCATCGACGGCCGCGGCCCGGAAATCAGCAGGCACTGGCTGAGCAGCGGATAGCTTGAGTTTGTCCAGCGATGAAGTTGGCAAAGGCAATGCAGCCGCGACCTTCTCGCCCTCCGCGTGATTCGCTGAGGCACCGGAGTTGGCAGCGGGCTTCACTTCCTTGGAATTCGCCGCCGTCGGCTTAACTTGCGATCCAGCATCATCGGTCTTCACGGAAGTGACTGGAGCCGGCGCGGCATTGCCGGCAGGCTCGACCATCTTCGCCATCGTTGCGTCGAGATAATAAAAGATTGTTCGATAGGTGACCTCGGTTGGTTCGAAGGCGATCTTACCGTTCTCTACAACCGCAACCGAAGTTGTCATTTTCACCCAGTTACCCAGAGAGTCAGAATCGTACTTGTAGACTTCCTTGCTAACCAGCGAGCCGTCAGCGTTGACCAAAGTCATTTCGCTGATGTTGCCCTTGTCGTCGTACTTGTAAACTTCGCGGCCCGTGAGCGTCGATCCGGCGTCGGGAAAGTATTGGTTCTGGGTCTTGCTTCCCTTGAGATCGTACTCGGCGGTTTCGAGAACAACTCGCTTACCATCTTCCACTGCCTTACCACTCGCAGTCGAAAGCTTGACGACGTCTGTCCGTATGCGGCGTACCGGACCCTGTAACCCATCGCGTAGGCGATCGCTCTCGCTCCCCGACGCAGCGGGTGGTTGCACGCTGTTCGCTTTCGCGGACAGGTTGGTCTGCCCGAACGTCGCGGTGACCATCCACGACACGAGCAAAACTGTAAAGAGAATTAGGGTGACTTGCTTGGACATTTTATTCTCCTGAGATCTGGACTGAGTAAGGTGAGCGCTCGGGGCCCGCTTTCAAACGGCAAGTAGAAGCCGGACAGGCGGCCTCGACCAGTATGTTACCGTGTTAAAGAGAGTTTGTCTAGAGCCAACATCAGCCAGATCGAGGCCAAAAGTGCCAATAAGTAGCGCTATTTCATAGGGGAGCGGGCGTTGTAAGCTACGAGCAGGCGGGCGATCTCGTCGATCAGGTGGACAGGATCGTTGTGACCGGTGGCGTCATTACAGAAGATTGAGAAGGCGAGAACCTCGCCATTTTGAGTGGTTGCGTAGCCGGAAAGTGAGTGGTCATAAGTCAGTGAACCCGTCTTGGCAAACACTTTTCCGGCTTCGCGAAGCAGTCGTGGTTTTAGGGTGCCGTCGCGTCCAGCACTCGGGAGCGAATCGTGAAAGACTGCAGCAACGTTGGTCTTGCTGATTGCCACGAGCAAACGCGCGGTCGCTTCGGGGGTCACGAGATCTAAACGCGAAAGGCCAGAACCGTCACGTATCGCCAGGCCATTAGTTGGGATGTTATTGCGATCGAGCCAGGACTCTACGACAGCGACGCCGGCTTCATCATCACCCCGCAGGCGATTCTTTCGCGGGTCGGGATCGGGCGCGGTCGAGCCTCGCTCTTTTCCCAGGGTGCGAAGAATCAACTCGGCGTAGAGGTTGTTACTCTCTTTATTTGTCCGGTGAACAATCTCGCCTAGCGCTCTGCTCTCTGCGAAAGCGATCTCGAAAGCCTTCTGCGGATCTAACTTCTCAGTTTCCGCGGCGCGAAAGTCCCGACTGCGCGGTTCGCCGTCAACCATGATGCCTTGTGCGAGCAGTGCTCCCTTGAAAAGCGTGGCCGCCCACATGGCCGGGTTGTAAACCGAGAGATAAGCCGTGAAGCCGCGACCGCCGGCAGGAAACTCTCCCCACACACGGATCTCGTTATCTGAAAGACCGCGATTGATTCCGATCGATGTAGGCGCAGCCCGGTCGCCCGTTGTCGTGTTGTTCGTCAAATGAAAGTAGCCGTTTTCGCGCTGCAGTTTGACGGCCGCGGCGTTGCCGAATTTGCTCCCGGGCGCGATCGTCAACTCCATCGCATTCGCGTCGATCGTAAGCGCGCTGGGTTCCGCTCCGAAGTACCACTGGACGTCGTTCCATTGCCAGCCGAGACCGTACATCTCACCACGGAAATAACTTTCGTCGCCGATGACATTGCCGCGGACCCGGCGTATGCCGTGCTCGTAAAGTTGAAGGGCGAGCGAGGGTAGCCCGTCTTTACGATATGAATCCAGGCCTGGATCGCCCCGACCAAACAACGTCACGTCGCCGTCGATCACTCCATTGCTGTCTGGTTGCTTGTCGGCATAGACAGAAGTGCGCCAGCGATAATCGGCGCCCAACAAATCCAACGCGGCGGCGGTCGTGTAGATCTTCATGTTCGACGCCGGCGTGAACAACTTGTCACCATTGCGCGAGTAGAGCACGCGACCATCACTCATTGACATGACAAACACGCCCCAGCGCGCCTGAGTCAAATCGCTTTCGTCAATCGCGCGATCAATCTGCTGAGCCAGGGTAATGTCCTGAGGTTGCTTCGATACTGATTCTGTTGATGCTAACGCTTTAGCCGCAGGACGAGTTGGCGATGCAGGACCTTGCGATTTGATCTGAGAAACAAAGTTGGTCTGTCCGATCAGTAAGAGGACCAGGAGACACCCGGTGAGCCCGACCAGTGTTCCAAATGAGTAACGAGTTATTTTCTGTTTGGGCATTTCCGTTGAAACGTATCAGCTCGCGAACAAGGTCGCAGTCCGTCCCGCGCTAAGCAATTCTCGCGTCGAGGCATAAACGTCTTCAACCTCGATTGCGGTGATGCTTTCACTAAACATTAGCCGTTGAGATGTCCCCAGCGGCACGTACGCATGTGGCGTCGGCAGATCGATTAGAACGACGATTGGTGTTCCTACCGCGGCGGCAATGTGCACCGGGCCGGTGTCATTCGAAACAAATACGGCCAGTCTGGCTTGGGCCGCCGCGAGTTGGGAAATCGAAAGTTTATCGAGAATCACACAGGGTGGTGGAAACAGAGCGCGCATCTGTGGAACCATGTGACGCTCTTCCGGACCCAGGAAAATGATCGGGCGTACTTTATCGTTGCGGATTAGGAAGTCGGCGAGTTGAGCAAACCGCTCCAGAGGCCAGCGTCGTCCGGGATGACCGGCGCCAGGAAATAACCCCACCAAAGGCGCACCCGCTTCGGCTTTCGACTTGCGCAACATCGCGTCGATCGCGCGATCGTCCTCGGCTCGGGTCATGAGCCGTGGCACACGCGGCGGATTCTTGATCCCCAGCGGGATTAACACGTCGAGATAACGATCGACCAAGTGTTGCCGGGGGTTGTTCTTGTCAATCGGTGGTCGCCGATCGAAGCTGGCCAGAAAGTCCAGTGATCGACCGGGGCGCCGGGCGAACAGGCGCTTGCGAGCGCCCGAGAGAAAACCCAGCAGATTGGTTTCAGAAAAACTGTGCAGATCGATCACGAAATCAAATTTACGGCTGCGCACGTCTTTGACGACCTGAAAAACTCGCAGGACAGAAAGCGGCTTGAATCCGTCGCGGAGGCCGACGCGATCGACAGAGATGATTGCGTCAGCGCAGCCGGACATCTCGATCACTTCAGCGCCGGGTTTTCCGACTGCCACTGTGACGCGCGCATGCGGAAAGCGCTCGCGGATCGCGCGTAGCGCGGGCAGGCTCATCACGACGTCACCGAGCTGGCCGAAATCGATAACCAGGATGTGGCGAGGGTCGAAGCTCACTTCAGGTGCTTATCGAAAAAGTCTGCGCTGGCATGATACGCGTGTACCCAATCCTGATGCCGCAGAAAATCATGTATCTCGTCAGGATAGATCAACTGCTCGAAGTACACACCATTCGCGCGCAGGCGACGCACCAGGTTCACCGTCTGCGAAAACTCAACGTTGCGATCGTCGTCGCCGTGAATCAGCAGCACCGGCGATTTCCATTTATCCACTGAAGAAATTGGCGAAGACTCGCGCGCGATTCTGTTTCGCTCGGCCGTATCGATCGGCACGCGCAAACCCGCGACCGGCGAACTCCAGTCGTGCACGCCGTGAAAATCAACTCCCGCAGCGAAGATATCCGAGTTGCGCGCCAAGCCGAGCGCCGTCAGATAACCACCGTACGATCCGCCCCACAACCCAACGCGTTTCTTATCCACGTCGTCACGCTCGCGCAGGTACTTCGCGCCGGCGACAACATCCTGATACTCCGATGCGCCGCGCGCGCCGCGATGCTGCGCCATGCGAAAGCTCCGGCCATAACCAATGCCGCTGCGATAATTCACCGACAAAACCATGTAGCCACGCGAAGCCAGGTACTGATTCATCGCATAGGAGTTGTGATAGTAGTAAAGATAATGCCAGCCGAGCAGCATCTGCCTGCTCGGTCCTCCATGCATGAACACCAGGGCCGGCAACTTGCCGGAGGCGTTCGCGGGCTTGAATAACTGTCCGTGAATTTCCCAACCATCGGCCGCCTTAAAAATCACCTGCTCCGGCACAACGAGCTTCGCGGAAGGAAAATCACGCGGCTGGGCCTGCGGCGCCAGCGGTTTCATGTTCGAGCCATCGAGCGAAGCCGTAAACGGCAGAAAAGGATCGCGCGCGGTTGAATGAAAGAAAGCCAATTGCTGTCCGCCGTTGAAAAATGCGGGATACATTTCGATGCCGTCGCCCCGGGTAATTTGCTCAGGCGCACCGCCGCTCGTGTTGACGCGCCAGAGATGGCGATGATCGATGTCGTTCTTGTTGGTCGAAAAGACGACGAATGATTTGTCGGGCGAGAGTTCGACGTTTTCAACTTCAAATTCGCCCGGAGTCAACGCCGTCACTGCACCGCCCTCAGCCGAAATCGAATACAGGTGCGCCCATCCGTCCTTCTCTGACGAAAAAAGAATCCGGTTGCCGGCGACCCATTGCCAGAAGTCGCCGCCAAAGCCGGAATAGGAATCGTTATCAGCGCTGCCGGAGTGCCAGATTTCTTTCGCCTCGCCGGTCCGCACGTCGGCAACCTCAATGGCCCACGGTTGGAAGCGATCGCGGTCATTCGAGAAAGTGTCCGTGACATTGAACAGACGAATGAAAGCGATGCGCTTGCCATCCGGCGACCAGCGCGGGTTGATATCTCGATCGATGCTCGGCGACAAGAACTTGAAACGATTTGCCTGCTTATCAAAGACAGCGATGAAGCTGTGATCGCCGCGACTCGAAGTGAACGCTAGCTGCGAACCGTCCGGTGACCACTGCGGCGCGGCGCTTACCGTGCCGCGAATCTCGAACATCCTGCTCTCTTTACCGCCCAGGACGGGTGCAGTCCACAAGTGACCTTCGCGCAGATACTCAACCTGGTCGCCGGCGGGCGAGAAGATTGGCACTGAGCCCGCGCCGATGCGCGTCAATCGTCCGGTGCGAACATCAACTGTCCAAACCTCTTCCTTCGCGCCGGCAGGGTCGCTTGATGGGTTAGGAATTTCACCTGCCTGGTTCGCGCCGCCACCACGAACGAATCCCACCATGTTGCCGTTAGGGGAAAAAAGCAGATCGCTCAACTCCTGCCCATCGTCACGGTCATAATGCGTTAACTGTCGCGCCGCAAACGTCGGCCCTTCGGCAATCCAGATGTTGCGTTTGCCTTCAGCATCGAAGGCCCAGGCGACTTTGTCGCCGCGTTTGGAAACCGTGAGTTCCGAAGGAAACGGCGAACTCATCACTTGTTCGAGGGTGAAACTCTGCGCTTCGATGCGTGCCGTGGCGGTAAACAGCAGCGCGATCGCGAGCGGCAAGAACAACCAGGGGCGGTAAGATTTCATCGTGGTCTCCTGTTCGGCGGCAAATCATGATCGCCATTGCTCGACTTCTCGAGTTTCGGAAGCGGAAGATTCTAACACCGGCAACGCGGCCATGTTAACACTGGTGCGCTATCCGACACTTTTTTGTTAACATGCGAAGGATACCAACGGAAGAAGCCGCATGACTCATAGCCATGATCACGGTGCCACCCCAACCGGACGGCGGTTGATCCTGTCGATCCTGATTACGCTCATTTTTGTCCTGGTCGAGGCGATCACCGGCTACTTTTCTCACTCATTGGCCCTCATGTCCGACGCCGGCCACAACTTCGCTGACGCCCTCGCACTCATCTTTGCATGGTATGGCGTTTGGATCGCGCTAAAACCCTCGACCGCACGACGGACATTCGGATATCACCGCGTTGGGACTCTCGCGGCTTTGGTTAATTCTGTCTCATTGGTGGTCATCGCCCTGCTTGTTTTTTGGGAAGCCATGGATCGGCTGCGTCACCCAGAGCCAGTGCACAGCACGCCGATGATCATCGTCGCCGTGATAGCCATTCTCATGAATACCGTAATCAGTCTGTGGTTGAGAAGCGGAGCAAAGAAAGATCTCAACGTGCGTAGTGCATATGTGCATATGCTCGGCGATGTCATCGCGGCGGCGGGCGTTGTCGTGGCCGGCTTAGTCGTTGCTTTTACCGGAGCGTCAATCGCTGACCCGTTGGTTTCTATCCTGATCGGAATTCTGATTCTGTGGAGCTCCTGGGGGATTCTTAGGGAATCGGTCAACGTGCTATTAGAGGCAATTCCCGCGGGTATGAACATGGCTGAAGTTGAGCAGACAATAGCGAACGTACATGGCGTGCTGGCAGTGCACGATCTGCATGTCTGGACTATCGGCTCCGGCATGGTTTGTTGTAGCTGCCACGTCATGGTCAACGAGCAAAGCGTGCGCAGCGGAGAGAACGTCCTGCGCGCCGTTACCGAAGAACTGGAACACAATTTTGGCATCGCCCACACAACCATCCAGGTGGAAGTGGAAGGTTGCGAGCCAAACGATATGTATTGCGTGAAGAGAGTCGCAGAGCATCATCGCCACTAGGTTCGCACGATGGAAACACTCGAACTCGGTTACGGGCCGGAAGCGGTCAAGTTTGATTACGACGGCGCTCGATTTGATGTGCTGGCGCCCGACGAAAGCGAAGCCCATCCGCTGATGGACGCAGAAATCGGCGCGGCGCTTGACGCTCGCATCGATTCGCGACCACTCGAAGATTTGGTTGAGCCAGGCGACAGCGTGCTGATTGTCGCTTCAGACGCGACGCGCGCGACCGGCAGTCCGCAAATCATCAACCTGCTGGTTCGCCGCTTGATTCAGAACGGGATTGCGCCGGGCGACATCGCGATTATCTTTGCGACCGGAATCCACCGGCCGGTGCGTCAGGAAGAAAAGCTCGCGCTGCTTTCACCCTTCATCGCTCAGCGCATACGCACGATCGACCATAACGCTTATGACGCTTCGCAGTTGATTCAAATCGGCGTCAACGCGAATGGCGCAGCAGTTAAAGTCAATCGCGCGCTCAAGGAATTTTCGAAAGTGATCCTGACAGGCGCGGTGAGCTTTCATTATTTCGCGGGCTTTACCGGCGGACGCAAAGCAATCTGTCCGGGCCTGGCTTCGGCTGAAACGATCAAAGCGACGCACATGCTGGCGCTGGATTTTGAACACGGCGGACGACGCGCCGGCGTCGGGGCAGGCTTGCTGAACGGGAACGCGGTTAACGAAGAATGCGAACGCGTCGCGGCAATGATCGATCCGGCGTTTGTCGTTAACGCAATAGTCGACGATCGTGGCCGAGTCGAACAAGTCTTTGCCGGCGGTTGGCGGGCGGCGCACGCGCGCGCCTGCGAAGTTTATGCATCGGCGCATACACAGCGAATCCCGGAAAAGCGCGAACTGGTAATAGTCAGTTGCGGCGGGCTGCCTTACGACATCAACATGATTCAGGCGCACAAAGCGCTCGACATGGCCACGCACGCCTGCATTGACGGCGGCACGATTGTCTTCCTGGCTGAATGCATAGATGGCTTAGGCCGCGTGGATTTCTTGAATTGGTTTGAATCGGCGGACTCGCGCGCTCTCGAAACGCGTCTGCGCGAAGGCTATGAAGTAAACGGACAAACCGCGTGGGCTTTGCTGACAAAGACCGAGCGCTTTCGCGTTCACATCATCACGAAACTCTCTGATGACGACGTGCGCAAGATGAGAATGATTCCCGCGCGCTCGATTGCCGAAGCGCTGGCTGACTTTACGCCAAACAGCAAAGGCTACATCATGCCGCGCGGCGCCGGGATACTACCGATCTTGTGAATGTCCGACAAACTTCAGTTTGTCGTTTTCCCTCGACGATCATCTTGCCAGGTGGCGACAAACTGAAGTTTGTCGGACAATGAAACTTACGGCGCCGGCCGTACGATGATCTTCCTGTGACGCGTCCCCAGCTTCAGCACAACGGGACGGTTGATCTGAATCGGATGCTGCTCGCCGTCGATGCTGATGATGAAGTTTGTCGGCGCAGGCTTTTCGACCACGGCTGGCTCTGCCAGCGTCGGCGTCGCCTCAACAGGCTTCGCGGTTTCGTTGGCGCGCGTCAGCAGATTGGTCGCAACGATCCTCCAGGTTGCGGGCGAGCAGCGCAGGCGCAGGCCCGGCGTGTCGGCTTCCGCGGATTCGTTCGGCGCCAGCGCGTCTACTTTGAACAATCCTTCGCCGCAACGCACGGCGGCGGCGTCATAGAAAGTGGCAAAGCCGGAAACGTAGGTGTACGAATTAGCGGTCGGGTTCTTTATGACCAGCCGCACGTTGGTCACCGGCGAATCCTGCGAACCATTCAGCACGGTCGTCAACAATCGCGCTTCGATTGCCGGCGCTCCTTTAGCGTCAAACGCGATGGCGGCGCCGTTGAGCGGCGCGCGTTGTTCGGGTTGCTGCGCGGCAACTGCGATCGCACATAACGCGATGAAGATCATTCCGGTTAGTAGTGTCGATAGTCTGAGCATAGGTCTCCTTATAGGTCTTCTTGAGTCTATTAAATTGGAGCCCTCCCTCACGGTCGGGCTAATGCCCCGCGTTGCCCTCCCTCACGGTCGGGCTTCTGACATCTTAAGATCGCGGCCGCAAACGCACTACGTCCGTGGGCACTGCCGGACGATAGGCGCAGACGCAATTACGTCCGTTGCGCTTGGCTCGATAGAGCGCCGAGTCGGCCAACTCCACTAGTTGAATCGGGTCACGCCCATCGTCAGGGTAGGCGGCAACGCCGACGCTGATCGTGATGCGATGAGTTCGCGGGGTCTCGCTGCTGCCGCGCCGCACCGCCGGGAACTCGTGTTTTCCGATTGCCGCGCGCACGCGTTCAGCAGCGATCATTCCCTGCGTGTAATCGGCATCCAGGAGAAATGCAGCGAACTCTTCGCCGCCGAAACGCGCACCCACGTCGCCGGCGCGAAGCGTTTTCTTGATGACCGCGCCGACCTCTTCCAGCGTCTGGCTCCCGACCAGGTGGCCAAACGTGTCGTTCACTTCCTTGAAATAATCGAGGTCCGACATCAACACGCAGAAGGGCATCGACTCGGCCTCGGCGCGCGCAGCTTCCCGGCGCAGCTCGGAAAAAAAAGACTTGCTGGTCAGCAAGCCGGTGAGATCGTCGTGGACCAGCAAGCGGTGAATCTGCTGCTGAAACTCGCGGTCGATCTCGTCGAGCATTTCGAAGCGAATCAGTTGGTCGCCGATTTCAAACTTGTCGCCATCCTGCAGGAACGCATCATCGATTGGCGTGCCGTTGAGAATCGTGCCGTTGGTCGAATCGAGATCGGTCAAACGATAACGCGTCTGGTTCTTCTGCTCGCCCTGCTCAGTCGTGATGCGCGCGTGCAGGCGCGAAGCGCGCGAGTCGCTTACCCGCACGTCGGCTTCCAGCGCGCGACCCAAAGTTACTTCCTTGCGGTCCAGCGGGATGGGCACGGCCAGCAGTTCGCCCCGCAGGAAGACCAGCGCCGGCCGGCGTTCGCGCTCCTGCCGATCCTTGCCGGAGAAAGTATCTATCTCTTCGTCCTTTACTACCGAAATGTCGTCAGGGCTGTTCGGCATTTAGACTCAGATTGCGGCCGGGGTGGCTCGGGAAACTTTGCTGCACTTAGTCTGATCGAACGCGCGTATCTTATCGCGTGATCCAAACGGCGGCAACAAATAAAGAACCAAAACTGAGATTCACTCAGGGATGCCGGCTTGTCCGCGCTTAGACCTTGCTCTTATAATCAGTGCAAGCCGAAAAGCACCCAGGACAACTGCATTGAATAAATCTTCGAAAATCTGCCTCGATCCCGACCGGAAACTCTCAGTAGAGCGAGTGGCACTGGCCAAACTGCCTACCGAGTGGGGCGACTTCATGATCGCAGGCTATCGCTCGCTTACCAGTGAAGAGGAATTTGTCGTGCTTTTTAAGGGCGAAATGAGACCGGACACGCCGACGCTGGTCCGCATACATTCACAGTGTCTGACGGGCGACGTGTTTTCATCAACGAAATGCGATTGCGGTCTGCAACTTCATCGCACGATGGAAATGATCCAGAAAGAAGGCCGCGGCGCGATCGTCTATCAGCAGCAGGAAGGCCGCGGCATCGGCATCCTCAATAAGATTCGCGCTTACGCGTTGCAAGACGAAGGCGCGGACACGGTCGAAGCCAACGAGCGTTTGGGTCTGGCAGTCGATTCACGCGAATACCGTCAGTGCGCGGAAGTGCTCTTCGATTTGGGCTTGTGCAAGGTGCGAGTCATCTCAAACAATCCAGGAAAGCTGCGCGCGCTGGACGAAGCGGGTCTGGAAATTACCGAACGCGTAGCGATCGAAGTGCAACCGAACGAGACGGCGGCAAAGTATCTGCGCACAAAGAGAGAGAAGCTGGGTCACCTATTGACCTGATGAATAGTTGCACTGCCAGTCAATCCATCAACTCACTTTCCGAGCTTTCCGGGCCAGATAATGCTGATCAAGGGCTTGCCGAACTAAGGTCTTAATCACGGTTTGCCGGCTGACGTTCAGCTCTCTGGCGGCTTTGTCTAGTTCGTTCAGAACGGGCTCAGTGAAGTCCACATCCACCCGTTGAATCACCGGCATCATCCGGCCTCTATTGGTAAAGTATTCGGAAACGTCTTTTCCTTGTTCGGCTCGGCGGGCAATGGATTCGGCTGAAATCGGACGTTTAGATTTAGGCGCTTTCTTCATATAGGTTTTGCTGCTTCAGCTTCCGATCTTCTGCGACCCAATCTCACTGACAAAGTCCGCCGCCTTCAAAATGCGCAAAAACGGATAACGCGAACGAAACTGGCGGGCGACATCCGCTGAAGTCGTCATCAAGTCAAGGATGTCCTGATCTCTGCTCACCAAATATGTTGCGTTCGCGACGATGGCGAGATTGAGATACATCTCATCCTTTGGGTCGCGCTCGTACTGAAACTCTTCAGGAATGTTTTGGATAAGCGTGGCTTTATCTGTTAGCCGCTGAAGTAATGCGCTTACTCGAATATCCGTAATGCGTGGCATTTGCTTGCGGATCTTGGGGCGGGTGAGTACGTCGCGCACTTCGCGCAAAATCGGTTCACTCACAAACAAAGTAATCAGCCCAGCCTCCAGGAGATCCAGCGCTTTGGCGGCGGCACTTTCATCATTTGCCAATGCCTGTAGGAAAACGTTGCAATCAAACACAACGCCGAGGCTGCCTGTGTTCATTTAGTTTGTGCGTGCTTTTCTTCCCAGAGTGCCTGGCGCTCTTCCTCTATGAGCGTATCAAATTCATCCTCGCGCATTCCGCTCTTCTGAAAGTCCTCGCGGATAGGAGCAAGAATTTCAGCGAACGATCGCGAGGCCAGAATATCAGCCTCAATTAATTCGCGGACGTAAACTGCGGAGGTCTTTCCGTGTCTTTGGGCTCTCTCGGTCAAGGCCTTCAACACCTCGGATGGGATCCCACTGATTTCAAGTGTACCTGTTTGCATCTTTGTACCTCGCTTTAAAAACTCTCGCTCCGACTTGTCCGGCCAATCGCCCTCAGTTTAGCATCTAACGGGCCAGCGCCACAGCTTGACACTTTTCATTCTGCAAAATTCTGCAAGTAACTGAAATGAAATCAAATTTGATGGGTGCGTGTAACTTCGAACAACCCGGGGAAGCTGCGCGCGCTTGAGGAAGCCGGGTTAAGGATTGTCGAGCGAGTATCGATTCAGGTGGAGCAGCCCGAACAGGCCGGAGCTTATCTCAGAACCAAGAAAGAGAAATTGGGACACCTGCTGGAAGTTTGAGACCTTACTTTAGCTGTCGGCGATCGCTTTGCCGATCTCTTTGGGACTCGCACCGGTAGCAAGCATGGCACGCACCAATAGTTCCATTGAAACTGAGCCAGCTCCAGTCTCCGCCTTAGCGATGCGTGATTGGCTCGACTGGAGCCTCTCTGCCAATTGCGCTTGTGTCATACGCTTCTCTCGGCGCTCGCGCAAACGGCGACTCAATGCCAGCTTGATCTCGATCAGCGCCGACTCTTCCGGCGTCAGACCGAGAAACTCTGCGACTGTGCCGTCCTTCCAGCCTAAAGCCCTAACGCGCCGCTCTGCACTTCCCTTTTTCATGCTCCTCAACTTCTCCTTGCCCGGTCATATTCCGCCAAACGACGCTGGCAAACCTTAGTTATACTATCCGGTGTCTGGCGGGTTGTCTTGTTGAATACTTCAACAATCAGAATCCGATCTTCATCGACGCGATAAATAATCCGCCAGTTCTTGTTCTGATCGCGCACGCGCAACTCATGGCAGCGCGGGCCGATATTGCTCATTGGGCGTGAGTGAGGCAGCGAAAGAGTCTCGCCTTTCTGCAAGCGGCGCAGCAGCAGTCCTGTTTCCAAGCGACCCTCGCGCGAAAACGGCGGTGTTTTCACTTCACCATGTAACCAGCGAAGCGGTTTGTCTGCTCCATTCACGACCTTAACTGTATGTCAATTGCGATATCAGGACAAGAATGCAGGGCTCGTCTATCAGCAGCAGGAAGGTCGCGGCATCGGCATCCTGAATAAGATTCGCGCCTACGCGTTGCAGGACGAAGGCGCGGACACGGTCGAAGCCAACGAGCGTTTGGGCCTGGCAGTCGATTCGCGCGAATACCGGCAGTGTGCTGAAGTGCTTTTTGATTTGGGCTTGTGCAAGGTGCGAGTCATCTCAAACAACCCGGGGAAGCTGCGCGCGCTGGACGAAGCGGGTCTGGAAATCACCGAACGCGTCGCGATCGAAATCCTGCCACATGAACTGTCCGCGAAGTACTTGCACACCAAGAAAGAAAAGATGGGACACTTGCTGGAGTTGAGCAGGGAATGAGAGGAAAATCTGCCAGAGTCTTCTCGTCAGTCAAAGTCATTTCTATTGCTGACTGCGCAGCTTCTTAATCCCATCGCGAACAGCGTCGGCGTTCTTGGCGTCCGGAGCTTCCCGCAGATATTGCTCCAATTCACTAGCTGCCCGGTCGCGCTGTCCCCTCTTTTCGTAAACTCTGGCCAATTGTAAATGGGCCGCAGCGAGTTTTTTGCCGCTTAGTTCGTAGGCATGCTTAAGACTCGTCTCGGCATCATTGAGGGTGGCAACGCGATCATTTTCCGCCTGCTTGGATTGAGAGCCGTTGATGGTAGACGCTTGTTCGATTAGGGCCATGCCCCGCATCAGCGGGTACTGCGGATCAAGTGCGCTCATGCGGGACGCCTCTGCAAAGACGGCGGCGGCGACTGCGTATTTCTTTTGCTGCATGAGTACAAGTCCGAACAGTTCATAAGTTCGATCATCTCTCGGATTAATGCGGCGGGCTTCATCAAGCTGGGCGATCGCTTCGCCATGCTTCCCAGCCTTCATGAACTCGCTGCCGAGAATAAAGTGAGCATTAAAGTAATCGGGAAATATCCTAATTGCTTCTTGCAAAGCTGCTATCGCTTCCTCTTTCTTACCTTGCTTGGATAACTTGAGCGCTGACTCGTATGAGGTCTGCGCGGCTTGCGGAATATTCTGGACGAAATTGAGACCGGCTCGCGGAGGGCGCGCATCGCCCTTGGGGGTGAGTGTTATATCAATCGCGCGGCTCTCTCCCGGACTGTCCGGGCCTGTACGGTTAACGAAGTCAACATGTTCACTGACTGGGTTGTAATCAGGGGCGGAGATAACCAGTACATAGCTAGTATCGGTCAGGCCTCCAAAGAAGAAATCTCCCTCGTTATTAGTAGCGGTCTGCGAGAACGGCGAGCCATTACCAGTTTCAATATTGACAATAACCCGGGACATGTTGACGCCCGAAGAATTACGCACCTTGCCGCGTATACTGTTGCCTTGCTGCGCGCGCGCGTTCAATGAGATCAGGACGACCAACAATGCCGTCGCAAAAATACGATACGTCATAGTGGAGTTCATTTGTTACAGAAGGATTAACCGCTCACTTGGCCCGGAGCTTTTTCACCGCTTCGCGAATCGCGGCCGCGTTCTCGGCATTCGGGTTCTGGCGCAAGTATCTTTCCAGTTCATCAGCGGCGCGTCCACTCTCTCCGCGCTTCTCATAGAGACGCGCGAGTTGAATGTGAACTAAGACGAGCTTGCGCGAACTGAGCCGGTCAGCATCCTTAAGCTCTGATTCGGCCTCATCAAGTTGGCCCACGTCGATAAGCGCGGCCCCGCGCATCAGGCGCGCCTCAGCATTCTGTGGGTCTAGCTGCTCGCCGGCCTCAAAAACTCGGACGGCCATCGCGTACTTCTTCTGTTCGTAGAGAACGAGGCCAAACGCGTGATAGAGCCGACTGTCTCGTGGATTGATTATCCGTGCCCTTTCTAGTTCCTTTATGGAATCGTCGTAGCGATGAAGCCTGAACATTTCCAAGCCTAATGCGAAGTGCGCGTCAAAATAACTAGGAAAAAGTCTTGTGGCTTCGTCCAAGGCGGCCACGCCTTCTGCTGCCTTAAGGTCGGAAAGCAACTTCAAGCCTCGTTGATACGCTTTGAGCGCCGCCTCGGGCACATCCTGGCGAAAGATGACTCCGGCACGCGCGGGGGCGGTTCGGGACTTCGGCACAAGAGTGATGTCTGCGCGAAGCGCTTCCCCTGGTCGGGTCGTTCCCTGGCGCGTAAACTCGACGCGCTCAGCGAATGGCTCGTGCTGAACATCGGTGACTACCAGAACGAAAGAGGCTCCGGTCAGGCCGCCGAAAGCGTAATCTCCCTCATTAGAGGTAACAGTTTGGCCTACGACAATGCCGTTGCCACTCTCTAATTGTACGATCACATTAGCCATCGTTTGACCCGATTGCGTGCGGACCTTACCGAGCAGGGTATTGCCTGTCGGGTCCTGTCCGTCGGCAATCAACGAACCAGTTAGAAACGCACAGAAAATTGCCGGCAGACAAATTCTTCTGCCTTGGGAACTTAACATCCGGCGAGCCACTCCTTCGCAGTGAGGGCTTAGTATATCGCAAAAAAGAAAAGTGGTGGAGCTGTTGAAGCTCCACCACAGAAGAGTCTTAACTTATGACTCGATTAGAAAGTAAACTTGAAAGCGAACTGGAAAGAACGTGGTCCGCCCGTGCCGAACACGTTTGTCAGGCGCGAAGTCGGCTTAAAGGTACTGATTTGGCTCAACGTTGGACTGCTCCCTATCACCACATTAGGATTGTCAGCAGCTTGATCGCCGACCGCTGGAAGAACAAGGTTAGTGACGCGGGTCAGGTTCGCGAAGTTGAAGACGTTGTAGACTTCGCCGATCAGATCCAGATGGGTCTTCTCGCCGAAGTAGAAGGATTTGGTTAAGCGAATGTCTTGCGACAGCAACGAGTCCCCGCCCAGTGGTGTACCGGCAGGAAGCAGCGACAAGGCTCTCAACTCACCGTCGAATGGATCGCACGGAAAGGTCCTTACGGGGGGCCCAGGGTCAGTGCAAGTATGGGCTCCCGGAAGCGACGACCTCTTGCTGTTATAGGCAGTGATGAGCGCGTTCAACTGCGATACCGATTTAACGTCACGACCGACGGAGCCGCCGTGTGTACCCGGTAGATACGTCGCCCCACCGCCGAAAGCACCAATCGTTCCGCTTAGGTCGACCCCATCCGGCAAGAAGGCGCTTTCCGGCAAACCGCTAAAGGCCGTCGAGATAAGCGCTAAGGAGTAGCCCCCTAGCACATGCCGCTTGAAGCCATTTGAACTCTTCTTAAAGTACGGCAGGTCCCAGATCCCGCTGACCACCAGGCGGTGATTACGGTCCAGTCCACCCGGTCCATAATCAGCCCTAAAGTTATTTAGGTTCGTGGGTCCCTCACCGAGACCGAGCGTGTCACCTCCCATAGTCTTCAGACGCGACAACGTGTACGAGGCGGTAAACTGAAAGCCTTTTTGGTACCGTTTATCCACTCGCACGAGCAGGGCCTGGTACGTCGAGAAGCCCGAAGAATCGGCTACCGGAACTGAATTGGGGAAGGACGGCAAGCGGTCACCAGCCGCTGAGGCGTCGCGGTTCACATCATAGACGATCACTTCGTGAACGCCCTTGCGATAGTTATAGTCTGCCTGCAAGAGCATTTTGCCAGGAAGTTCTCGCTGGATACCGGCTGCGTACTGTATCGAATAAGGAATCCGGAAATCAGAAGTGAAGAGCGGCCCGGAGATCGAACCAAAGCATTCGATCGACGTCGGAAGAGTGCAGGTGAACGCGTGCGACTCAATATCCTTGCGTATGGCAGGAATCATCGGAAGCAAGGCGCCCAATCTGATGAACCCAGAGCCCGAGGCCGGATTAAAACTGAAACTACCGTCGTGATTGCCGGGGAATAAAGGACTGCGGAGGGCTCCGCTGCCCAGGAACAATTCCGCTCCTGCCTTGCCCAGGTCAGCGCGCTCAAAGAGCCGCAGGTTATCGATGGTCGTATCGTAGTAAATACCAAAGCCTCCGCGAAGGATCGTTTTGCCCTTGCCTCCGATGTCATAGGCAAAGCCGAGGCGTGGCGAGATCATTCTCTTGTCGTTCTTGGGCGGGGCAGTTCCCTTCGTAAACAATGGTGCGATAATTGCGGGCTTCGGCAGGTCAGTGTTGTACAGGTTCGAGTCGTAGCGGTAAGCCAGACCGAAGTTTAGCGTGAAGTTCTTTCTGACCTTCCATGTGTCCGTGCCATAACCCGACGTGCGGTAGTTAACGGTGTAATTGCCCTTCTGGTTGAATGGCAGGATCGCATTACCAATGCCCATCGCGACATTGCGTACTGGTGTATTGAGGAAGTCTGCTTCCGTCGCGAGTACTGCTGGAATGTTTAGAATAGGATCGGTAGGATCGCCAGGAACAGGTGGCCCAGTGAGGCCCCTTGACCAGAGGCGAATACGTGCAGGACTGGCGAAAACGAAGAGGCCATTGATGCCCGTGCGCTCTTCATTTAAACCGAACCGCAACGTATGGTTTCCCCGCGAATACGTAAGATCGTCCTTGAACTGATGACGGATCTGATTCGTTATTTGCGGGGTAATGTAGTTGGAACCCGACCTCCACGTCTGATCGAAACCTGTGCCGTACACACGAAGCTCAACAACGCCTTTGGTCGCGGGATCGATCAGGTTGTGAAAATTGTTGTAGTTGTAATGGAAGTCGTTGGTCACTCTTGGACTAAAAATGTGCGTGACGCCAATGACTCCACCATCTGAGCGGTTGCTGTCAATCTGATCATCGGTTTGAAAGATGCCGCTCACTGATGACCGTGGGCGAATGCCTGTACCGGCGGGGAATGGCGACTGTTGCCTATTGCCATCATGGGAATAGCGGAGAAAAGCATTTGTCTTGCCGCTGATGGTCCAGTCAACTTTACCCGTGATCAGCGTCCCGCGAAATGGATTCGGAGTGAAACCGCTCCAACCGGGCAGGATACTCGGATCTATGTTGTGAATCGAGATTGCATTTTGCCTGTTTCTCTCAGCGTTGAAGAAGAAGAAGAGTTTATCCTTCCTGATAGGGCCGCCAATAGTACCGCCAAACTGCTGGCGACTAAACGGAATTCTGGTCGCCTGCGCTGCCGGAACAACTCCGTTGGCTGCGTCTAACCTGGAAAGGCCCGGGAAGGCCGCAAACTTAGCATCGCGTTCATAGAGGTAGCCATTGCCATGGAACCCATTCGTCCCGGAGCGCGAGATGACGTTCACGGAACCAGTGGCCGAAGCTCCGGTCGAGAGATCGTAGTTCGAGATGCCGAGTTGAAACTCTTGCACGATTTCCTGTCCGAAGTTCGTGGTGGTCGTGCCTACCACGTTGTCAACTACTGAGCCGCCATCAACTGTGATCTGGGTCGAACGCCCGGCCTGGCCGGCAATGGATACGCCCGTGTAGTTAGCTTTGGTCGGGTCGAAGTCTGCGCCATCAACTTTTTCTGTGCCCGGCTGAAGCTGGGCCAAGTCAAGGAAGTTACGACCATTGAGTGGTAGATTCTGGATCTGTTTCGTGTTTACCACGCCCGAAACGGCATTATCTGTACGATCGATCTGAGCCTCACCACCGCCAACCACGGTCACCACCTCGCTGGCGCCACCGATCTCGAGGTGAACATCGAGAGGCACATTCTGGCCTACGCCAACTATGACGTTGGAGACGACCGAGGTCTTGAAGTTTGACGCTGACACCTTCACCTCGTAGGTGGCGGGGGCCACTTCGGAGAGGCGATAGCGTCCGTTATCACTGGTCGTTCCACTGCGAGTAGAATTCGTCGCAACATTGCGAAGAGTGATGGCCGCATTTTGCACTACCGCACCCTGCGGATCAGTCACCGTGCCCTCGACTGAACCGGTCGGTTGCTGACCAAACGCCGCAGCCGAAGCCAAGCCTAAGCTAAGGGCTAAAATGAACATGAAAACTTTTCTCATCGTCTCGTTTCCTTTCTTGAAAGAGGGTCTCTAAAAGAAACCCCTAAATTTATTTGCATATTCCAATCTAATAGCCAACAACCCAAAAACAAATGACACGCGGGTATTGTTGGCCTTTCATTATTCCGATTCACTTGGCGCCCGACGGGCACTGCATAAACACCTTGATGACCGCCTTGGTCCTACCCATCTTGCCGCGCCAGAGTCTATTCCGGGGTCTTTTTAGGCAATGGCGATGCCATAGGCCCAGTCAAGCATCCCTTGCCGCAAAAGGTCTAACTTTAGGCCAGTCTTGCCAAATTTGGAGCGGTGCCGCTAAAGCTAAATCCGAAAATTCGGTTATTAGTCCAAAATTCGGGAAATTCTGAAAGCGACCGGATGCTAAAGTGTTTTCGTTAAAGCCCAAAAGGCTTGCGCCAGCCAAATAAGCAAGTGAAGTTATCCTCATTCGCTCAACGTCGAATGCGGAGGGTTTTGACTGTACTCTAGGATGTTCGGCTTTCTTGGTTGATGGTATTGACGTTGGTACGGCACATCGTTATACTCTGATGGCGAAGAAGGGTATAACCATTATGGCGAATATCAAGACCGCGATATCTCTACAAGAGCCCCTCTTTGACCAGGTTGAAATTCTCGCCCGAGAAATGAAGGTGTCCCGTAGCCGGTTGTTTGCCCTGGCGTTGGAGGAATTCATCCGTCATCATCAAAATCAGCGCTTGCTGGAAAAAATAAACCAAGCATACGCGGCTTCGCCTGACCCAGCCGAGCAAAAGCACCTTCGCGCAATGCGCCGACAGCACCGCAAAATCGTGGAGGGCGAATGGTAATCAACCAGGGCGACATTTTCTGGATTGACCTGGGCCAACCCAGGGGGTCGAGCCCGGGCTACAGTCATCCTCACGTGGTCATTCAGAATAATGTTTTCAATCGCAGCCAAATCAATACAGTAGTGGTTTGCGCGCTGACTTCGAATCTGAAGCGCGCCCGCGCGCCGGGAAACGTGCCGCTTGATTCTGGAGAAGCAGAACTGCCGAAACCGAGTGTGGTGGTTGTCTCCCAGATTTTCACCGTGGATAAGATGCAGTTGGGCGAGCACATTGGGACACTATCCAAACGCCGAGTAAGGCAGATTCTGGACGGAATCAGGTTGCTAACTGAGCCACGCGAAATCACTTAGACCGAGGCGGGAATTAAGGTAGTCAGGCAGCGGCGGGAAGAGAGCGGAGAGAAATGATCGGTATCGTTTCGGCCGAGGAAGGCGTATACGCCGACAGTTGTAGAAAATGGCTCACAGGCGGACGCCGTGCAATGTCGAGCACTAATTCTCGAAGCTCACCAGATAATCCGGCGAGACCGGTCAACGGCACGCTGCGGGGCCCCACCTCAGTCTCTTGGGCCAGCAGAGAATACTCGAAGATCGTCAGACCAATGACACGGCGCTCCGCTTTGTTTATGCGGAGCAAGATATGGTCACTTAGCTCTACCCCGGTCGCCTGTTCACTAGGCGCAAAACTCACGTAGAGTGTGTCGCTGGTTTCATCGTATTTGACTTCTGCTGTGGCCATGACTCTACCTCATCTCTTTTCTTTCTGCGCGTGTGAGGCGATGCTATAATCGAATCGCCACAAATCCAAAGAGAATGTGTAATGACCGAAACGAGTTACGTCATAGACCTTACCCTCGACGGTCGAAATCGTTATCGACATTACCATGGTCTCGATAAGAAACGGATTGTCGAATTCAGCATACAGTATGAAGCCTATATCGATGGCAGATGGCATCCAATTGTACGCTATGACAGCGCTCATGGTCTTGCACACCGTGACCTGCTTCACCCGACGGGCAGGAAGACCAAAACCTCTTTTCAGAATTGGGATTATTCACAGGTCCTGACATTTGGCGAACGGGATTTGAAGCAAAATTGGGGCGCATACAAGCAAAGGTACTTGGACGAGCTTGCTAAGTTCAAAAGGTGAACTGGGAGGTGAACGATGACGGAAGAAGAAGTAATGGAAAAAAACTTAACTCTTAGTTTTGAATTCAGTCTCTATGTGGCGCAGCATCCGGAGTTTGCCAGCCAGATTCCCTCGGACTGCCGGGTCGTGCTTTTGCCCGGCGACGATCCGGAGCTGGCACAAGTAAATCGGGAGATTGCTGAACGAGCACGGAAGTTCGACGACGAACCCAACCGTCCAGTACTCTTTGTCACGTTTGAGCGGCTCTTGCCCGCGCGTTCCCGGCTCGAACGTCCGCGCCTCCTGAATCCCCCTTTCGCGGTTTCACCCGCCTGATAACGAGTGTTTCGATGTCCCAACGTATCTATCGCGATCCGGTTCACAACATCATTCCTTTGCGCGATGACAGCGACGAAGGGCGGTTGATGATTCGTCTGATCGATACGCCGGAGTTTCAAAGGCTGCGGCGAATCAAACAACTCGGGCTGGGTCTTTACACCTATCAAGGCGCAGAGCACTCGCGCTTCACTCACAGCCTGGGAGCGCTGCATCTGATGACGCGCATTCTCGACCGGTTAGGCGAGGGATACACAATCGCTCCAGAGGATCGGGCGGCGGCGCGCGCCGCAGCGCTGCTGCACGATGTAGGTCACGGACCATTCTCACACGCGATGGAAAAAGTTCTGGGCGTCCGTCATGAACACTTGACCGTGCTCGCCGTTACTTCCGAGGAAACTGAAGTTGGCCGCGCGCTGAGATCGTACCAATCCGAACTGCCGCAGCGCGTGGCTTCGATTATCGAAGGTACATTCAAGCCGGCCGCGTTGGCTCAACTGGTTTCCTCTCAACTTGACGTGGATCGGATGGATTATCTGTTACGCGACTCGCTGATGACCGGAGCGAAGTATGGACTCTTCGATCTGGAATGGATCATTAACGCGCTTCAGATCGACGAGCAAGGCGATCGAATTTACGTGGCCGCGCGCGGAGTTTTCGCGGTCGAGGAGTACCTGCAAGCTCGCTACTACATGTTTCGCCAGGTTTACTTTCATCGTACGCTGCGTTCGGCGGAAGCCGTGCTGCGTTCAGCTTTGCGCCGCGCCTTGGAACTGGTCGAGTGTGGCGAGGAGGTCTGGTGCGCGCCCGGCGCGTCGTTTGAAAAAGTTTTGCGCCGGCAGTCTTTGACTATCGCCGAGCACCTGGAAATAGACGACTCGGATGTCATCTTTCACTTGAAACAGTGGCAGCGTTCGCCTGATCGAGTGCTGAGCGATCTAAGCCGGAGATTCGTGAGCCGGCGGCTATTCAAGGCCATCGACCTCGACATGCCGGTCAACGAGCGGCCGGGTTTTCTCGAAGCTTCACGGGCAGTGATCGAGAGCGGCGGGTTCGCGCCTGAATATTACTTCATCGAAGATCGGGCGAGCGATGTTCCTTACTATGGTTACTACACCGCCGACGGCGCTGAGCCGCGCACGCGCATCTATGTCGAAGATGGGTACGCGCATCCGCAGATTCGCGAGATCAGCGAAGTCAGCGAAGCCGTGCGCGGTTTGCAGCGCGGCTATGAATTGCATCGTGTTTGCTTCCCCGCGGAAGTGAAGGACGAGATCTACCGGCTTTATCACAACGCGAGCCCTCACAACACGATTGGAAAAGGTGCGTGACGATTCAAGACTCTGGCGGAATTACCAGCGTGATGGTTCGCGCCTTCGCCTTAGCTGTTATTGTCTTGTTCTTGCTGGTGCTGACCTGTGAAGCGCAAGCCAGCCCACGGCCAATTCGCATTGCCTTTATCGATTTCGGAAATAATCCCATAGGACATCGCGTCGCCGACTCACTCGCGAACACAATTGCGTCTGACAATCGGACGGCACGCAATGCGCGAGCAGATCATTTTCAGGTCATCGATCGAGATTGGACGCGCGCGGCCGCGCTCGGAGCGGGTTATCGAGGCTCGCTGAATCTGACGTTGCAGGAGGCGCGGGATCTCGGATCGGCGATTGGCTGCGATTTCTTTTTTACGGGCAACGCCGAAACCGAGCGGCGATCGCCTGCGGACGGGCCGCCTTATTTCGAATCCTCGGCCGCAGTCTATCTGGTGAGCGCGCGCACCGGCAAGCTAGCCCTCTGGGAGAGGCCTTCGGTTCAGCGAACCACCGCGGAAGAAGCAGAAAAGATTCTGTTGCAAGAGCTGGCGGCGGAAGACGCGCGCTCTCGTTATAGGAGACAGATCCAACGAACGCTGGAAGGCGAACAAGCCGAGCGAGCATCAGCAATTGAGAGAAACCTGCCCGTCATCGAGGCGTTGTCTGACGACCAAAGCGATGCAGGCAACGGCGTGCAGGCGCCGCGCCCATATCGCCGACTGAAACCGACTTATCCTGAGATCGCTGCGCGCGATGAAATCGAAGCCGCCGTTGACGTGCTGGTTGACATCGATGCTCAGGGCGAAGTCGGTCGCGTCGAAGTTGCGCGTTGGGCCGGTTACGGTTTAGATCAGTCAGTCGTAGACACGGTAAGACAACTACATTTCTTCCCAGCGCAGCGTGAGGGCGCAGCGATCCCGATTCGCGTTCTGCTGCGTTACAACTTTCGCAAGCCGGTACAGAACCGCTCGCAGTAGCGAGCGGGCAGCCTTTACCCGCTTGCTACCGCAAGCGGTTCCGTAAATCTCCATGTTATGATTCGCTCTTCACGTGCGAACGTGAATCCGAAACCATGATCTATCTGTCACAGGTGTTGGGTCGGCCCATTCTCGACCTCGAAGGCGAGCGTGTGGCGACGCTCAAAGACGTGGTCGTGCGGCTCGGCGAAGGTGATCATCCGCCGGCGGCGGGCTTTGTCGCGCGTTATCGGCGGCGCGATTTTTTTCTGCCGCGTTGGCGCATCTCGGATTTCGGCGAACACGGCGTCCGTTTGAATACTGACATCCTCGACCTGCGCCCGTTTATGCGCCGCGACGGCGAGGTTTTGTTGGCGCGGGACGTGCTCGACAAGCAACTGATCGACGTCGATGGAAAGCGTGTCGTGCGCGTTAACGACGTGCAGATTATCGAAGCGGCGAACGAGTGGCACGTGACCGGCGCCGACGTTAGTTTTGCCGGACTCTGGCGACGCCTGGCGCCGGCGCGTTTTCTGCGCAGCGACCGGCCCGTCGAAGTGATTGACTGGGCCGATGTCGGATACCTCGCCACCGATGCGGCGACGGTGCAACTGAAATCGCATCGCGGCAAGCTGGCTCGTTTGCATCCGGTCGAAATCGCGAGGCTAGCCGAGGCGTTTTCTTATCAGCAAGGCGCGGAGATTGTTGAATCGCTCGATGATGACACTGCCGCCGAGACGCTGGAAGAGATGGCCGCCGAGCGGCAGGCGCAGATTCTCGGCGACATGGATGAAGAGCGCGCTGCTGACATTCTCGAGCGCATGTCGCCTGACGAAGCGGCGGACGTGCTCGGCGATCTCTCGGAGGAGAAAGCGGAAGACTTGCTCAACCTGATGGAAGACGACGAGCAATCCGACGTGGCTGAACTGTTGCCGTACGAGGACGACACGGCCGGCGGGTTGATGACGACTGAGTTCGTCACGCTGCCGCGCGACCTGACCGTGGGTGAAGCGCTCGCGCGTTTGCGCGAGATGGCCGAGACACCGAACATGATTTATTACCTCTACGTGGTCGCCGAAGAAGATTCATGGAAGCTGATCGGAGTGATCGCCTTGCGTAACTTGATTCTGGCGGATCCCTCCGCACCGCTCGAGCACGTGATGCGCAGCGATTTGCAGGTTGCGCATCCGGATGACAAGGCCGCCGATGTGGCCCAGAAAGTCGCCGAGTATAATTTGCTGGCCCTTCCAGTCGTTGACGAAGCCGGCGATATCCTCGGTATCGTGACCGTTGACGATGCAATCGAGATTCTATTGCCGAAAGACTGGCGGAAAAGACTGCCGAAAATGTTCGGCTAGAAGGCGGCATGACTGAGGACCCTCCAAGTGTCAGAGCGACCAACAGACGTGCGTCACGCGGGAAGACGCCTCTTACGGCGTGGCGCCCAGGGTGTGCGCCGCACAGTTGCGCGCCGGCCGCGGCTGTTTATTTACTTTGCGATTCTTGGTCCGGGAATGATCACGGCCAACGCCGGTAACGACGCCGGCGGCATCGCGACTTACGCGACCGCGGGCGCTGACCACGGGTACGGACTTCTGTGGACTCTCATTCCCATCACCATCAGCCTCGGAATAGTTCAGGAGATGTGCGCGCGCATGGGCGCGGTCACCGGCAAAGGTCTCGCTGACTTGATTCGCGAACGCTTCGGCGTGCGCTGGACGGCGTTCGTAATGCTGGCACTGTTGATTGCCAACGGCGGAGTCACGGTTTCCGAGTTTGTCGGCATCGCCGCGGCCATGGAATTGTTCGGAGTTGCCCGGTATATCTCAGTTCCGATCGCCGCGATCGCGATCTGGTGGCTGGTCGTTAAGGGATCGTATCAGCGCGTGGAGCGCGTCTTTCTGGCGATGTCGCTGGTCTTTCTCAGTTACGTCGTCTCAGCTTTTCTTGCTCATCCCCCCTGGGCCACAGTCGCGCGCGAAGTTGTTCATCCCCATTTCGAATTCGGCTCTGCATATTTGTTTACTTGCGTGGCGATCATCGGGACTACCATCTCGCCCTACATGCAGGTTTTCATTCAATCGTCGGTGGTTGAGAAGGGCGTCCGAGTTGAGAAGTACGCGCTCACCCGCGCGGACGTGTGGATTGGAACAGTCTTCGCAATTCTGATTGTTTTCTTCATCATGATTTCGACGGCGGCTACTCTGAACGTACACGGCGAGCACATTCAATCAGCAGCGCAAGCCGCGCGGGCGCTGCGTCCCCTGGCTGGCCCTTACGCGGAAGTATTATTCGCCGTTGGGCTGCTGGGTGCTTCACTGCTGGCCGCAGGCGTGCTGCCGCTGGCCACGGCCTATTCGATTAGCGAGGCGCTGGGATTTGAGAAAGGCGTTTCCAGCAATTTTCGCGAGGCGCCAATCTTTCTAGGTATCTTCACGTTCCTGATCGCGCTCGGGGCGCTGATCGCGATGATGCCTGGTCTGCCGTTGATTCGCGTACTCATCATCACCCAGGTTATTAACGGAGTGTTGCTGCCGGTAATTCTGGTGGCCGTGCTGCGTCTGGTGAACAATCGCGAACTAATGGGTTCCCACGTCAACGGCCCGCTCTACAACCTCGCTGCATGGTTAACGACATTCGTGGTTTCGGCGTTGTCAGTGTTGCTGATCGCGGCGACGCTATTCCCTGGCCTCTTCGCGAAGTAGCGGATAAGTAAGCGATTCGACCGCGAGTCTCACTATTCCAGCGCTGCCGCAGTTTTCGATCTCGCCAAGTCGGACATTTGGTGGTAAAAGTACGTTCAATCGTTCGTCAGCTATTTCGAACGTTAAGGATGGCATGGCTGATAACAGTTCCAATCAGAAGAACAGATTCTTCGTTTTCATTCTCGCGACTGCCTTCGTGGCGCTTGCGCTGTATCTCCTCCTGCACTTTGAGCCGCAACTAAGAGTTTATCTTAGTGCGCGGATCACCAGCCATGCTGTTCAAGACAGCCTGATTAAGATCCCTCAACTCATCCTGTCGTCCATTCTCGCATTTCTCGGTGTGCGCGCGCTGAATAGCGTCACCTTTGATTTTGTATTTCGGATTCGCCGCGGCTACGAAGCCCCGGCTTTGGTGCGCAACATCTTTTCGATGGTCGCGTTCACTATTCTTTTCGTTCTGATCTTCCAACACATTTACAGCGAAGTTAATCTCGGTGCGCTGTTCACTACTTCCGCAATCTTTGGCGTGATCATCGGCTTGGCGTTGCAAGACACGCTGGGAAACTTCTTCGCCGGTATCTCACTTCACGCTGACCGTCCATTTCAGGTCGGCGACGTGATCACCGTGGGTCAGCAGAAACACACCGGCGTTGTAGAGAGCATCAATTGGCGCGCAATCAAGATCAGGACTTTCCAGAATCACATCGCTCTGGTCAGCAACAGCATCGCGGCGAAAGAAGCTATCGAAGTATCCCCGCGCGACAATCTGAACGCGCGACTGGTTTTTTTCAGCACGATCTATACCGACTCGCCTGCTAAGACAATTCATGTCGTCCGCGAATCAGTGCGTGACGCTGACAACGTCTCTGAGAAAATTACCCCGATTGTGCGAATCAGGAATCTGGGCGAGTCTTCGATTGAATGGGAAATCAAATACTGGCTGGAGGATTACGCCAAGTATAACGACACCGATGCGCTCGTTCGTCAGCGGACCTGGTACGCATTGCGTCGCAACGGACTCACCTTCGCATTTCCGACCCGCACTCTTCACCTCGAAAGAAAGGTCGCAACCAGGCCAACGACTGCGGAAGACGAAATCGCCGACCGCCTCTCGGCAGTGGATGTATTTGCTCCGCTTTCGACAGATGAGCTTCGTCAGTTGGCAATGGCGACCGTCGGCCACGTCTTCGCGCCCGGCGAGACGCTGATTCGCGCCGGCGACGAAGGCTCGTCGATGTTCGTGGTGCACAACGGCCGCGTGCAGGTGCAGCTAACCGAGGGTGGCAAATCGCGCCCCGTGGCGGTGCTTAGCGAGGGAAACTTTTTCGGCGAAATGGCCCTTTTTACCGGCGAGCCTCGAACTGCCAGCGTGGTTGCGCTCGAAGAAACAGAAGTGCTCGAAATTGGCCATGCCGCGATGAAGCATCTCTTCGAAACCAACCCCAGCCTCGTCGAATCTATCAGTTGGACCATTGCCGAGCGCCGCGCCGGCCTGGCGGCTAGCGCCCAACAAGCCGCCCCGAATAGCCTTGCTGAGTCGGCCGGCCTGCTGACATCGATCAAGCGCTTCTTTGGCCTACGCTGAAACTTTCCCAGGCTCCCGGCCCAAAATGCCCCCAATTCCGGCCCCATTTCGCCAAGTCTTCGGTAGTTGACATAGAGACACTCAATGTTTATTATTACGCCATGCTCATGGCTAGAGGCGCGAACCCGGGCGAACCCGATGGCCCTGAGAAAGAGAAAGTCGAATTACGTGGGGAGGAAGAGTTATGAGTATCAGTCGTTATGATCCGTTTCGCGATTTGCGAACGCTGCAGCAAGAAGTGAATCGTCTTTTCACCGGCAATTTGCCGCGGTCCTTCGATGACGAAGGGATCGCACGCGGTTCGTGGAGTCCGAGCGTCGATATCTACGAAAACAAAGACCACATCGTGCTCGAGGCAGAACTGCCCGGCATGAGTCGCGAGGATTTTGATCTCTCGGTTGAGAACAACGTGATCACGCTTCGCGGCGAGCGTCATTTCGAAAAGAAGGAAGAAACAGACAACTACCATCGAGTAGAGCGCGCGTACGGCAGCTTTCTGCGGTCGTTCACGCTGCCGAATACCGTTTCAGGTGAGGGCGCGAACGCCGATTACCGCAACGGTGTGCTGCGCGTGACCCTGCCGAAGCGCGAAGAGACAAAGGCTCGCCGAATTGAAGTGAACGGCGAAAGCAAGACGATTGAAGCGAAAGCTGAAGCTGCAAAAGCATCTGCCGCGAAGAACTAATAGCGGCAGGACTCCGAGCGGGGCGCTGGCCAATCGTCAGTTGCCCCGTTTGCTTTCCATCGTTCGTGCTGGCGCAGGAGAGTGAGCACAAAAACCGTAAAGAGACTTCAATGCGTTTAGACAAATTCACACTTCGGGGACAGGAAGCTATTCAGGCCGGCATAGAGTTGGCCGAGCGGAGCCAAAATCAGCAGGTCGAGCCTGAACACATTTTGTGTGCGATGTTCGAACAGCCAGAGGGAATCGTCCGACCTTTGCTCGGCAAGCTCGGCGCGAACGTGCAGGTAGTAATAAACGATTGCCAGGCGGCGGTCGCACGTTTTCCGCGCGTCCAGGGCGGGCAACCATATTTTAGCCCGCGCCTAAGTCAAATCTTTACGGCCGCGCAGAAACAGGCCGAGCAGATGAAGGACGAGTACATCTCGACTGAGCATTTGCTGCTGGCTATCGCTGATGAGAAGGATGGCAACGCTGGCAAGATTCTTCGTCAGCACGGAGTCAATCGAGATGATCTGCTGAAAGCCATCGAGCAGACACGGGGCGGCGCGCGGATTACCGATCAGAACGCCGAAGCGAACTATCAGGCGCTGGCAAAATATGCGCGCGACCTCACCGATCTGGCGCGCCAGGGCAAGCTCGATCCGGTCATTGGGCGCGACGACGAAATTCGACGCACGATTCAAGTGCTTTCTCGGCGCACCAAAAACAATCCAGTGCTCATCGGCGAGCCGGGCGTCGGCAAGACCGCGATTGTCGAGGGACTGGCCCAGCGAATTGTTTCGGGCGATGTTCCCGAAACGCTGCGCAACAAGCGTCTGGTTGGGCTGGATCTCGGCTCGATGCTTGCTGGCGCAAAATATCGCGGCGAGTTCGAAGATCGTCTGAAGGCAGTGCTCAAAGAGATCGAAAGCGCACAGGGTCAAATCATTCTTTTCATCGATGAGCTACACACGCTGGTTGGGGCGGGGGCTGCCGAAGGCGCCATCGATGCTTCGAATATGTTGAAGCCGGCACTGGCGCGCGGCGACTTGCGCTGCGTGGGCGCGACCACTCTGAACGAATACAAGAAGTATATCGAGAAAGATGCCGCGCTTGAGCGGCGCTTCCAGCAAATCTATGTCGGCGAACCCAACGTCGAGGACACGATTGCGATTCTGCGCGGGCTGAAAGAGCGCTACGAAGTTCATCACGGCGTGCGCATCAAGGATTCGGCGATCGTGGCGGCGGCCACGCTTTCGAATCGTTACATCACTGATCGCTTTCTGCCCGACAAGGCAATCGACCTCATTGACGAAGCCGCGTCGCGTCTGCGCATTGAAATCGATTCGCTGCCGCAGGAAATCGATCAGGTCGAGCGCGAAATCATGCAGCTTGAGATCGAGCGTCAGGCGTTGCAGAGAGAAGAGGACGAGCGCTCAAAGAATCGTCTGCGCGAGATCGAGCAACGCATTGCCGACTTGAAAGAAAAGTCTTCGGGGATGAAGGCCAAATGGCAGTCAGAAAAAGAGCACATCGAGGAGATGCGGAAGGCAAAGGCCGAGCTGGAACAACTCAAGCTGCAACTGGAGCAGGCCCGAGGCGCCGGCGATCTCGGCCGTGCATCAGAGATCCAGTACGGCCAGATTCCTGAATTGGAACGAAATCTCGAAGCCGAGCACGAAAAGCTCGCAGAGATTCAGCAGGATGGGGTGACCCTCAAAGAAGAGGTTGACGAAGAAGATGTCGCGGAAGTCGTGGCGAAATGGACGGGCGTTCCGGTATCGAAAATGCTCGAAGGCGAGATGCAGAAGCTTCTGACGATGGAAGACAGCATGCGCCATCGAGTTATCGGCCAGGACGAAGCGCTCGAGGCCGTCGCCAACGCGGTGCGGCGCGCGCGCGCCGGTTTGCAGGATCCGCATCGCCCGGTGGGCTCGTTCATTTTTCTTGGTCCTACGGGCGTTGGCAAGACCGAAACTGCTCGCGCGTTGGCAGAGTTTTTGTTTGATGACGAGCGGGCGATGGTGCGGCTCGACATGTCTGAGTACATGGAGAAGCACGCTGTCGCGCGGATGATTGGCGCGCCACCCGGATACGTTGGCTACGAAGAAGGCGGTCAGTTGACCGAAGCAGTGCGCCGCCGCCCTTACAGTGTCGTTCTCTTCGATGAGATCGAGAAAGCGCACGCGGATGTTTTTAACGTGCTGCTCCAGATTCTTGACGACGGTCGTTTGACGGATTCAAAAGGGCGCACGGTTGATTTCAAGAACACGGTCTTGATCATGACTTCGAATCTGGGCTCGCGCGAGATCCAAGACGTTAGCGAAGATGAAAAACAAGTGCGCGAAGCCGTGATGGAAGTACTTCATGAGCACTTCAAACCGGAGTTTCTAAATCGCATCGACGACATCGTGGTCTTTCACCATTTGTCGCGAGAGCAGATTGCGCAGATTATCGACGTGCAGCTCGAGCGGCTGCGCGCGATGCTGCATGAACGAGGCGTGTCGCTGGGGTTGGAAGACTCAGCCAGGCAGCTTTTGGCGCGCGAAGGTTACGATCCGAATTTCGGCGCGCGACCATTGAAGCGGGCAATTCAAACCCTGATTCAGAATCCTTTGGCGATGAAACTATTGCGCGGTGAAATCCTGCCGGGCCAGACCGTAATCGTTTCCGCCGGCGACGGTGAAATGAAATTTGCTACCCAGGTGGCAGCGGCAGCGGGCTGATTGGGGTGAGGAGTTCTGCCCAGTGACTGTTGAAAACGCAGGCTGTTCCGGGTATCTGAGTCGTCCGAGTTTGGATTCACCGATTGCTGGCAAGCGATTTGCTTACGAACAAGTTCGCAGATTCATGTTGCGCCAAAACGCAACGGCGAATATGCTCTCGACATCAAAGGGATTGCAGACTCCCTGAAGAGACCGGGCAGTTTGACAGCGTAGATTGAACGGATCTTTAGAAAGTTAGCGGAAAGTCACGAAACCATGGCCGATCTGGAAGCATACAGAGATAAGTTTGGTGAGAGCGGACAGCGCGTGTTGCAGAACGCGCTGGGCGAATCAAAGCGTCGCGATCAGAATTACATCGCGGTCGAGCACATCATCAGTGCGCTGGCTAAGGAAGAACCTGACCTTTTCAATTCGACCATTCGCAGTCTGGCTCTTGATCCTGACCTGGTGACGAGGGCCATCGACAATCGCCTGGACAGCAGCCGCCAGCACATCGGCAAAGGCTTTCGCATCGCTCCGGATACCACTGATCTTTTCAAGCGAGCCATGGAACGTGCGCGTTCGCGCGGACGCAAGACAATCGAATCCACCGACATTTTCGACGTGCTCTCGGACTCCGGCAGTCTGTTTGTCGAGGTGCTGCAAAATCTGGGCGCCAAGCCCGAGGCCGTCGTCGAACACGTGCGCACGAACATTGACGAGCGCGAGAAACAAGAAGAGCAGTATCGGAAAAAGTTTGACCTGCCGCCTTACCTGAAACATTTTGGAATCTCGCTGAATCGCATGGTGCGCGCCGACAAGATTCCGCCCACCATTGGCCGCGAAAAAGAGATTCAGCAGATCATCGAAATCCTTTGCCATCGCGAGCGCGCCAACTCGCCGATGCTCGTAGGCGAACCGGGCGTCGGCAAGACCGCCGTGATCGAAGGACTGGCGCGTCTGATCGAACTCGAGCCGCAGAAAATCCCGGCGCGTTTGCGTAACTCGCACGTGGTGCAGTTGCAAATGGGCGGCATCGTGGCCGGCACCATGCTGCGCGGCATGTTCGAAGAGCGCATCAAAGGCATCATCGATGAAGTGAAAGAGCGCGACAACCTGATTCTGTTCATCGACGAAGCGCACACAATCATCGGCGCCGGCGCGGCGCTGGGAACGTCTTCGGATGCGGCGAATATGTTCAAGTCAGCGCTGGCGAAAGGCGAGATGCGCATCATCGGCGCGACCACGATGTCAGAGTACAAGGAATCGATCGCTGAAGATGAAGCGCTGGCGCGCCGCTTTCGCCTGGTCAAAGTCGACGAACCGACGATTGATGAAACCCGGGAAATCCTGCTTGGTCTGCGGCCGCGTCTGGAGCGCAACTATTCCGTCCAAATATCTGACGAAGCCATCGCCACCGCGCTGGAAATGGCGCCAAAATACATTCGCCATCTGCATTTGCCTGACAAAGCGGTCGGCTGGCTCGACACGGCCTCGGTCAAGGTCGAAATCAACGAGCCGCACACGATGATCGTCAGGCCTGAGCACGTGATCGAAGTCATCTCGCAAGAATCGCGGATCCCGCGCGACATGATCTTTCGCGACACCAGCGATCGTTTCGCAATGACGGAAGTCAATCTGTCCGCCCGCGTGGTGGGACAGAAAGAAGCTATCCAGTCAGTGGCCCAGCGGTTGCGCTTGAACAAAGGCCCGCTGAAAGAGTCGCACTACAAACCCGACGGCGTGCTGCTGTTCCTCGGCCCGACCGGCGTGGGCAAGACTGAGTTGGCAAAGGCTGTGGCTGAATTCATGTTCGGCGACGATCACAAGATGGTTCGGCTCGACATGTCTGAGTACGGCGACGGCACCGTGGGCATCGAGAAATTGATTGGCATGCCGCGCGGCATCGTTGGTTCAGAGCGCGGTGGAATTCTGACCGAGCAACTGCGCGATGATCCCTACACGGTCTTGCTGCTCGACGAAGTTGAGAAGGCCTCGCCGTATTTGATGAATCTTTTCCTCCAGGCTTTCGACGAAGGCTGGCTGACCGACGGCCGCGGCCGGCGCGTCTATCTGTCCGACGCGATCGTGATCATGACGTCGAATCTGGGTTCGGATAGTTTCAAGAAGTACGAAAAACCGCTCGGCTTCGGCACGAAAACAGCCGGCGATTTTCGCTCCGTCAAGAAAGAAATCATGAAGGCGGCGGAAGCGCGCTTCTCGCCGGAGTTCCGCAACCGCATCGACGAAATCGTGGTGTTCTCGCCGCTGACGTTGGATGAAGTGAAGCAGATCGCGCAACTCTATCTGGAAAAGACTCGCCGGCAGATGAAGCGCCAGGGCAAATCTTTCGAGATTACCGATCGAGCTCTCGACCTCGTTACCGAGAAAGGTTTCAGCACGCAATACGGCGCGCGTTTTCTGAAGCGCTACATCGACGAGAAGGTGAAGCTGCCCATCACGACGATGTGGAAGACGGGCACGAAGTTCTCGGTCGATGTCGAAGACGGCGAAATCGTCGTTGCCATGGTCGATGAACCGGCTGAGAAGGCCGAGTGAGTTTTCGTGTTTGGGTTGCTGAGTGGAGCCTCGATAGTCGAGGCTCTTTCTGCTTAGACAGTGTCTGACTCAAACTCAGCTACAGTAGCAGTCGCCGCCAGATCCAGTCCGCTGCGCGGACTTTAGGTGCCCGGGTTAAATGAAGTCCCCCGTCAAACTCATCTCATTAATTATCTTCTTGCTGATCGCCCCGGCATGGTGCGCGGCCCAGACGGCCAACACTCTGCCCACCGACGACAAAGCCGAAAAGATCGTGCAGCGCGCGATCCAGGCTGTGGGTGGCGATCGCTATCTTGCAGTGAAGACAGTCACGGGCCGCGGTTTCTTCACCGACTACAAAGACGGCGTGTCCGGGATTCCCACGCGCTTCGTCGATTACATTTCTTTTCCCGACCATGAACGCACGGAATTTACCGGCGGCGGCAATCGCGTCGTGCAGACGAACTTTGCCGCCCAGGGTTGGATCTTTGATGGCGCGGCAAAGACTCTGAAAGATCAGAACGCCGAGCAACTGGAAGATTTCAAGTTTGGGCTGCGCACTGGATTTGAGAATCTCCTGCACGGTTGGTGGCGCAAACAAGGAGCAACTTTGAGTTACGTGGGTCGTCGCGAAGCGGGCGTGGGTCGGCGCAACGAAACTGTGCGCCTGACTTACGCGGACGGTTTCTGGATTGAATATGAATTCAGCGCTAGTGACGGGTTGCCGGCAAAGGCGCTCTACGAACGCAAGCGCAAGAAACCGGACAGCCAGGAATTCGAAACTGTTTCGGAAGAGGACCGCCCGCTAAAACCGATTACGATCGACGGCGTCGTGACGCCGCTTGTCATCGATCACTTCCGCGCCGGCATTCAAACCAGCCGGATTAATTACGAGAAGGTTGACTATAACCAACAGCTTGCTGATTCGCTCTTCGCCAAGCCGGCCAACTTGAAAGCTATTAAGTAATCGAGCGTGAATACTTCGTAATGGACGCCCAAGGCACTCGATCAGCAACTTCAACGCGCGATCGCCAAGAGTGTCAGTGCTTTGTCTTCGAAGTTTCTTGATCTCATTTGTCTCGATGGCTTCAAATCCATAGCCCGCTTGAAAAGATCGGTAGTATCCGGAGCGACGCGAAAGCCTTTGCCGAAGCGTAAGACGACGCTGGGGCTCCGTCGACGAGCAAGGAAGTCGAATCGAGCCCATAACTTCGTCGTCGCAAATCATGTCGGGACGTCTGTTTGGTACTCAGAGAGAGACCGCCGACCGATCGCTGTTTCCCACGCGGCATCGGCGTGAACTCTTGTGCTGTCAACGAACCTGATTCCTGCCGAGTTCGCTCTCGTGAGCAGTTCGAGCTCAGTACAGCCCAACAGAATCGACTCCGCACCCTTACTGGAAAGGTCTTGAGCAATCTGGGAAAATCTTTTGATGGACTTTGGATTGATCTTTCCGAAGATGAGTTCTTCGTAAATGATGCGGTGAATCGTCTCTTGCTGGACCGGAGACGGCGTCAGAACATCCAAGCCATGACGCTCAAGCCCTTCCGCATAGAAGCCATCGCTCATTGTGAATTTGGTGCCAGTAAGTCCAATGGATTTGATTCCACTCTTCTGCGCATATTTGGTGACAGCGCCCAGGATACTCAATACAGGAATGGGGCTTCGAATTGACGGCAAGACCTTGTGCATGGTATTGGTCGCGAGAATCGCGAAATCAGCGCCTGCCGCCGCTACTCTTTGAAATTCCATGCCCAGCTCGCTGGTAATTTGGTTCCAGTTTCCTTCGTGTTGCCACGTCACATATTTCTGAAAAGAGACGCTGACAATTACGATGCGCGGGTAGCTGTGGTCATGAAACTCGGTCTCGTGTCGTCGCACAATGTGCTGGTAATAAGTCGCGGTCGACTCAGGGCTCATTCCGCCGATGATCCCAATTGTCAGAGGGGCGTTCATGTAACTCAACGAAGCGTTCGATGACTAGCAATTGAACTCTGAGAAGTATGGAATGTCTTTAGGTAACGAAAATCAATGAGGGGCGCGCAGCAATTGCGTCAGCGTTTGGTCTAAGTTTCGCCCGCGTAAAGCTTTGTCTATGGCGACTATGTGACCATCGCGACCAATCAAAACGCCCCTGGGGATGCCGACAATCTCGAACTGCTTCTTCACGTCTGGGCTTGACGTTAGCAGCGAGTGCAGCCACGGCATCTTCCACTTCTCCTTGCGAAACTCGTTCACCACTTCCGGCTTTTCATCCAGCGAGACGCTCAAGATTTCAAAACCCTGGGCTTTGAATTTTTCGTATTCCCGGTGCAGGTTCGGCATCTCTTCGATGCAGGGTACGCACCACGTAGCCCAGAAATCAATTAGAACTATCTTGCCTTTCAGGCTCTCGCTTGTGTAGATGGTTCCTGGCTTCTCGAACGCGGCGAGGGAGAAAGCTGGTACCGTCTTGCCGATCACAATTTGGCGCTCAGATGACAGGCTTGCTCTGACGATTTTCACGACAACCGGGTCCGAGTGGTGATCAATTACTTCTTTCACGTACGACGCGTAACTCTGTGGCTCGCCTACGCTGTCTATGGCGACGCCGATTAGCCATGGCTCAATGGACCACAGAGGAGAGGTTGGAGGAATCTCAGCGAGGGCCCTTTGCGCAATCGCCGCGTCCAGCTTAGCGCCGTTCGTTCCATACCCTATGTCCAAATAACTAAACAACAAAACCTGCCTCAACAGTGGTCGCTTCTCTTTTGCGATATTCTGTGCGAGGTCAGCCAAGTCAGCAGACCAATCGTAACGGAATTCGTTGAGAGGTCGCCCCATCTTCTTATACTCCACCAGGGCATCATGAAGATGATCTCGCCTGGCCATCATGGCTTCGTAAATTGAGACGAAGCGGGCTGCGTTTGAATTCACATCTTTGAATTTCGCCCATCCTGGTGCTTCCGAGCGTACCAGCGCTCGGGGATCGAACGTAACGTTGACATGGCCATCCTTCGGCATCACTACTGATCGGTAGTCTCCCTCACCGTCGTAAACATAATCGTCCGACTGTGTGCCGTTGATACTGCCGCTGCCCTTCTTTACACCCAGGAGTTGGTAGGCGAACCGGTCCGCCGCAGTGTCAAACTCCGCGAAGTAAGTACCGTCTGATCGTCTGTCCATAACCTTGGCAGATTTGAAAGAGAAGTCGTTGAAGTCGCCGATGATTTTTACTTCGCCAAAGTCGTCCCTGTAATCGTAGGTCTTCAATCGGACATCGAGATCAATCTTAATAGGCTTATCCACCAGCAGAGTCATCTGGCGTGATTGATGGTCCACGCCGGTGAAGCGGAGAACTACGAGGCCAGTCTCGGTGGTCACAAGTTTGAAGCTCCCGTCTTGCCCGACTGCCACCGAGGCGAGCGGCTTGGACTGACTGAAACGATCGAGATGGACATGCGCTTCAGGCATCGTGTGACCCTCGCTATCCAGCAGGGTCCCGATAAAGACCGTTTGCTGAGTCGTTGTATTTTGTTTGCTCTGTAAGAATGCGAATTCGCTTCTTGAAATGTTCTTCTTAGGGGGGTCGAGCGCATGAGCAGTGACTGCTGAGTCAAGTCCAGAAGAGTAAAACGCATCATAAATAGGCTTGATTCTGCCGGCCGCCAACTTGCCTGAATGAATCATTCTGATTAGGAATCCACGAAACGCCTCTCGCCCTTCCGCAAACTTCTCTTCCTTCATCACGCTGTACAAGGCGACGGCGAAAACGTGCATTCCGTCATCATTCTCTTTCCATCTCTGATGAGCTTCGACCTGCACTTTGAACTTTTCATTAATGACTTGCTCGAGTGCTTGAACACAATCTTCTTCGACGAAGCCTGCAAACGAGTTGTAGCCGAATGCCGGGTTGTGATTGTTCACCTTATCCAACAGGAAGGCATCCGAACGTAATGAATCAAGCGCCTCCCTTAACTCACGATCACGAGCCAAGTAGTAAGGCGGGTGCATCGGCTCATGCACGGCGTTGCGCATCACGATTCTGAAAGGGTATCCGGCGTCAGTCAGGAAGCGCATTCCGGTGACCCGGATGCCATGCGGTTGAGAGTAGTTGAGGATATAAACTGTTAGTTCGTTCGACGGCAATCCAAAGCCCAACAGTTTTTCCACCTCAGTGATCACATTGTACTTGGGCAAATCCTTCTTGATTTCGTCAATCTTACGTTCAACCCTCGGAAGAATATTCTGTTGCCAGTAGCTTTCAAACTGAATTGCTTTCAGAAACTCAAATATCGTTCGTAAATCATCTCTGACGGACTCAAACAACTGCCAGCCCGGCTCATTGTAGTAAATAGTCTTCTTTAGATTCCTCTTCATGAGAGCGCTATTCTTGAGCGTCTTCAGCATGTCATTGAGTGACCGATCGTCGGTTGCCGAGAAGTAGAGAGCCAGGAACGCGGAAATAATATTCTTCTTGTCATCTTTGATTTTGCGTTTGAGATCAGCCAGCGCCGTCTGGACGGCGGGCGTCAACTGCGGTGCAAATCGTGCGTATTCATCCTTGTAGTAATTTACATAAAAAGGGTCGCCCGTTAATACATTGAGGAAACAAATCGTATCGAGCGTGAATGATGGCTGGATGCGCCAATCCGTGGTGCTATGTATCTGTGCACCTCGACTACTTAGTCTGTTGTTAGACTTTCCAAAGCAAGGCAAAGCGGAACAAAGCAATGCAACAATCGAGAATGTAGAGATTATCTTCATCAGTTGGGACCCTGATAATATCCTTTCGACGTTGGTCAGACTCCACAAGAGAAAACTCAAGTTTGAATAAGTAAGGGGAATTTAGCACCGCACGCGCCCGGAATCTTGTATACGTTTAGCGGTTTGTACGCTACTAGCGCGTCTTGAACGTCTTACGGTAAGCGGACGGTGACAGGCCAGTGAGGAGTTTGAATGTTCTGGCAAAATGACTTTGATCGAAGAAGCCAGCTGCGAGAGCGATCTCGCTTATTGGTTTGACGGAACTGGAGAGTTCGTGGCAAGCAAACTCAATTCGCAGTTGCCGAACGTACTCACCGATTGTGAGGTTGTGATGTTTGTGGAATTCCCGCGCCAGATGTGTGGGATGCACACCGACAGTCGCCGCCACGTAAGAGAGCGTCAAGCGTTCTGCGAAATGCGCATGCAGCAACTCCTGCGCCCGCTTAAGCCAAGTCCGAGTCGTGCCTGTTTCTCGCTTGAATGAGCGCGTAGCCTCAGCAATTATCTCCAACGTAAGACCCTCAATCGCCAGCGCGGAGACTTCATCCATCTCGCGAAACTCGCGGTAAAGCTTGGTAGCCAGATGGGCGAGTGCACCGCCGTGGAAATCAGCCGGCTGCGCTAGTCGCAGAGCTTGATGCTCAAAATGGGAATCGGGCTGGATGTTAAGGCAGTGCACCTCAGTCTGGAAGTGATCCCAGTGAGCTTCGCCGGACGGATGAAAGATCAGCGTTGCCGGTTGGCACGCACGCGATTTGTTGCCGTACACCTCAGCGAACCTGCCCTGGAGCACAAAGCAAAAATAGGCGCGCTCATGTGAATGCTGCGGGAGCTTGCTTCCGGACGCATATCTCGTCTCCGTTAGAGTAACGGCGGCGACTTCCCGGCTCCGCGAAACCCGCCCATAAAACTGCCCGCGTTGAAGCTCGAGTTCCATAAGACAGGCTCAAGGTACTACAAAGGGCCAGCAAACTCCCAAGAGGCTCTCGATTCGCCAGTCTACCAGGGTCACGCCGACTCCGAGCGGATCAGCGACTTTTCGCGGCTTGATTCAGTAGAAGTTTCGATCGCGGTGGAGCGATCTCTTTCCGGCGACGGCTCGCTGGCATGTTTGCCAAGCCGCTCGTACCGATCGACGATATGAATCAAAGCAATTTCCACCATTGGAGTCGTAGGCTATAATCTGCCAGAAAAACGGAGAACAACTATGGCAATGAACCCACGTATTCAAACTACTGGTAAAGATCGCCGCATGTACATCTGGTTTGCGGTGCTCATGCCCATCATCGTCCTGGCCGGCTTTGCCCGATCTTATTATCTGAAAAGTTTCTTTGGTTTTCCGGCACTACCAAGCCTGCTCGTGCACCTGCACGGAATTGTGATGACGTCCTGGGTCGTTCTTTTCGTCGTGCAGGTTTCGTTGGTCGCCACCGGCCGCACCAGAACGCATCAACGCCTCGGTGTGTTCGGAGCGATCCTGGCCGTATTGATCGTGATCGTCGGCGTGCTCACCGCAATCGCCGGGGCCGCCCGAGGCGCAACGCCCGGACCGCCGGCGCTTCAGTTCCTCGCGGTACCGCTGTTCGACATGCTCGCTTTCTCGATCCTGGTCGGAACGGCACTCTATGTACGCCGCCGCCGCTTGGACATTCACAAGCGGCTCATGCTGCTTGCCGCAGTGAATTTGCTGGCTCCGGCCATCGCCCGGATCCCTTTGCACTTTATTGAGACCGGTGGGCCTTTGGCATTTTTCGGCTTGACCGACTTGTGTTTGCTGGCGTGTGTGGGTTTCGACACCATCAAGAATCGCCGGCTGCACCCGGCGTTTTTGTGGGGCACACTCTTGATCATCGCCTCGCAGCCGCTGCGTTTGATGCTGTCAGGTACTGATATTTGGTTGCGGTTCGCGACGATGCTGGTCGGGTTGGTGAAGTGAAAGCCGCGCTCGCGGCGATTACGCGCGAGCAACAGTGCTATAATTTCGCTGCGGTATCTCTGAAGGGAGAATTGGGCAATCATGGAAGTTCGATCCGTTCAGGCAGTTTTTGAAGATGGCGTCTTGCGGCCCAGCGAAGATCTAGGTCTGCAAGAACACGAGCGGGTGCGCCTAATTGTGACTTCCGAAGCGGAGTGGGAGCGTCAGTTTGCTGCCCTGCTGGCTCAGGTTCAGAGTAAGACAGATCGTTTCGCAGCGGATGAAATCGAGGCCGACATCACGGCCGCAACCCAGGAAAACTAGCCCACCAGCCCGTGATGAGACTCGTCGTCATTGACACGAACGTCTGGGTCTCCGCGTTCCTCAACCCAAGAGGCTTTCCGGCGCGGGTCAAAGATGCGTGGATAAATGGCGAGTTCGAAGTCGTCTTATCATCCCCACTGTTGCAGGAAATCAGCGAAGTTTTACATCGTCCGCGGATCAAAGACAAGTATGGCCTTGTCGAAGATGAAGTCGCTCAATTCATCGAGTTGTTAATTCGCCGAGCCGTCCTAATAGCCATCGGCAGTCAGATGAAGTTGTGTCGAGATGAACGTGACAATATGGTTTTGGAAACGGCCATCGCTGCGGGTGCTGAGTATTTGATCTCACGCGACGATGATTTGAAGGGTGACAGTGATCTAACTGAACAGATGCGTGCGCACGGGGTGGAGGTCATCACCGTTTCAAATTTCTTACAAAAGCTAACCGCCGCAGACGCGTAAGCTTTAGCGTTCTCTGCGAAGCTTACACCGACGCCGATCGACTCAGCGATTTTTCGCGGGTTGAATTAGTAGCGGTCTCGATCTCAGTGTCACGATCTCTTTCCGGCAGAGGTAGCCCGGCCATCCGGGCAAACAAATCTTCATACCTATCGACGACGTAGTTCCAATCGTACATTTCCTTCACGCGGGCCTGCGCGCGGTTGCGATATGAATGAACCAGAGAACCGTCACGCAGCACGCGTTGTAGTTTCTCTGCCAGATCGTTTTCGTCTGTGTACGTAATTCCCGCGTCGCCGACGGCTTCGACGTTCTCCGGCGCCGCGAGCGTCAGCACGCAATTGCCGAAGCCCATCGCTTCCAGCAGCGCCGGATGCGTGCCGCCGACTTCGGTGGCGTGAATGTAGCAGTAGGCGTTCTGTTGCAGCGCGCGATAATCACGGCCAAAGACAAAGCCGGTAAAAACGATGCGTTTGTCGCGGCGCGCACGCGCCTTCAGATCCTGAATGTAGTCGCGGGCATAAGGAGCGTCGCCGACAATCAGAAGTTTGTGCGCAGTCCGGACGCGCTTGAACGCTTCGATCACCATTCGCGCGTTGTTCTCAGGTTCCAGACGCGACACATACAGAACGTAACGATTCGGCTCGACCCGCCAGCGTCGTACGCTCGGGTCGGGCCGGCGCTCGACTTCCGCGCCGTAAGCAATCATGGTCGAAGAGACCCGATAACGGGCCTGGTAGTATTCCTGAATCACGCGCGCGTCGGTCACGGTTTCTGTCGGCAGAATCGTCGCCAACTTTTCCGCCAGCAGATAGTAGTTGCGGGCGATCGAGTTCCACTTCTTGCGCTTGTGCTCCAGCCCATCCACGTTGAGCGCCACCGGCGTCCCGGTGAGCCGGAGGATTGAAGCGAACGGCGCATTCGCCGCGTTGCAGATTAGCGCAGCGTCGTAACGGCGCGGCATGGCGTGCAACGTTGAAAGAAAGGTGTGGACTATAGTATCGAAATATTTATGACGAACCGTGGGCAGAACTTTCAGATGCACGCCCTGGAATTCAAGTTCACGCGGACTGGTGTAATGCGACCGGCAATAAACCGTCACATCGTGCCCGCGGGCGACCAGCCGAGTTGAGAGATGTTCGGCAAATGTTTCGAAGCCGCCATAGTTGGCGGGAATGCCCCTGGTTCCGAGAATCGCGATCCGCATGGCTAGGAATAAAGAATGCCGGATGAAGAATGAAAGAGCAAGTTCTCTTTTCGAAACTGGCTCACTTTTGTGGTGGCATGCGCAGCTTGCGCGTGAATCGCGGGCGAGACGCTCGTGCCACTTTTCGAACTCCCAGCCCGTGTTTATTAGCATTCGTCATTTAGCGCTGCGACTTGCGGCCGCGCGTTCGTAGGCTTTCAAGGTCAACCGCGCTGTGTCGATCCAGCTAAATTCGGCGGCGCGTTTCAGACCCTTGCCGCGCAACTCCGCGCGATAGTTCGGATGATCTATGACGCGGGCGATGGCTTCTCCGAGCGCCCTGGTGTCAAATGGATCGAACAACAAAGCGGCGTCCCCGGCCACTTCCGGAAGGCTGGTTTGATTTCCCGCGATCACGGGCGCGCCGCATTGCATGGCCTCGAGCACCGGCAAGCCAAAGCCTTCAAAGTAGGACGGGTAAACGAAACACATTGCGCCGCTGTAAAGTACCGGCAGATCCTTTTCCGGAACGTAGCCGATAAACTTTACGCTTTCGCTCAGGCCGTCCTGCTGCGCGGCGCGAAAGACCTCGTCGTCCAGCCAGCCCCGTTTTCCTGCGATGACAAGCTGGGGAAGCCTACTCGCCGAACGAGCCGCGCGCAATCGTGAGTACGCCTCGATCAGCCGCGTCAGGTTTTTTCGCGGCTGGATAGACCCAAGCGACAGAAGATAATTCGCACTGATGCCGTAGCGCTCTCGAATCTTTTCCAATTCTGTTTCGTCAGTAACGGGTTTGAAATGCGTTGGAGCGGCTTCAGGTGTGACCGTGATGCGCTTTGGCGCAATTCCGTAAGTTCTGCTGATATCACGGCGCGAATATTCTGAGACGGTAATGATATGTGCGGCCCGGCGTGCCGTGCGGCGAACCGTCAGACGAAGCTGCATCCAACTTCGCAGGTTGAAAGTCTCGGGCAGGTGCTCAAACGCCAGATCATGAATCGTGGTGACTACGGGACATGGCGCGAAAGGCGGCGCCGTGTACTGAACATGAAGCACATCGACGGGATGACGCCGCAGTTCCCTGGAAAGAGTTAACGGAATCCGCACGAGCGGCGTGTGTGGCAGGGTAAGCCGCACGTTGAAATTGGGCCAGCGATTGGCAAACCGATCAATGGCCGTCTGTTTGGTGACGTACAGGGTGTAAAGATTGGTTTGATCGATCTCAGCGAGAGCTTCGATCAAGTTGGTGGCGTAGCTTTCGTTTCCGGCCAGTTGGGTTCCGACGGAATGCGCGTCGATTGCGATGTGCAAGATCGCTCCAATTTGCGAGAGCGTTGGCCGGCGTTCAGTGAGGAACAACTCGGGAAGCCGGCGAGACTAAAGTTTTATTCTTCACCGGTCGCGGATTTGCCGCCGCCGGCAGCCGCGGCGTTTGCTTCAGTCTGGCGCGTGTCGCGCTCACGAATGCGCGCCGCTTTGCCGCGCAGTCCACGCAAATAATAAAGCTTCGCGCGGCGTACGTGCCCCTTCTTCACCACGTCGATGTGATCGATGACGGTGGCGTGCAACGGAAATATTCTTTCGACGCCGACGCCAAAGCTGGTCTTGCGCACGGTGATCGACTCGCGCGCGCCGCCGTGTTTGCGGGCGATGCAGACGCCTTCGAAAGCCTGCAAGCGCTCTTTGGTTTCGGATTCCTTGATGCGCACGTGCACGCGCACGGTATCGCCCGGTTGAAACTCTGGAATGTTATTGCGTAATTGCGCCTTCTCGACGCTGTCTAAGCGGTTCATGGTTAACTCCATTTTCAATTTTTGATTTTAGATTTGCGATTGCTGTCTCGGCCCGCCAGCTTGGCGTCTCCGCAGCCAGGCGAAATCAAAAATCAGAAATCAAAAATCGAAAAATTCATTTTAGCAGGTCTGGTCGATTGCGCCTGGTCTTTTCCTGCGCAGCTTCGCGCCGCCAGCGCGCGATTTCGGCATGATGCCCCGTCAACAAAACTTCCGGAGCCCGCATTCCTTCAAACTCAGGTGGCCGCGTGTACTGCGGACAATCCAACGAACCGTCTGAGAAAGATTCGTTCACGGTTGACGTTTCACTGCCCAACGCTCCGGGCAACAAACGCACCGTAGCGTCGATGACTACCAGCGCCGCGGGCTCGCCGCCGGAAAGAACGTAGTCGCCGATCGAGATTTCATCGGTCACCAAAGCCTCGGCAACGCGTTCATCAACGCCTTCATAGCGACCGCAAATCAAAACCAACTGTTCGCAGTTCGCAAACTCAGCGGCCAGCGATTGCGTGAACGTCTTGCCTTGCGGCGAAAGTAAAACCACGCGCTTTCCGGTGGCAATGCCTTCACGGCGATTAGCTCCGGTTAAGGATTCGACTGCTGCAAAGATCGGTTCGGGCTTTAGAACCATCCCGTCGCCGCCGCCAAACGGCCGATCGTCCACGACGTGATGCTTGTCCGACGTCCACGAACGTAAATCGTGCGCTCGAATATTTACCAGGCCCGCTGCACCAGCCCTACGGATAATTCCGTAATCAAACGCTTCGCGAAAGTAATCGGGAAAGATCGTTATGATATCGACGCGAAGCATGATCAGTATCAGAAGCCCGACCGTCAGGGAGGGCAACTTGCGATTAGCGGCCCTCCCTTACGGTTGGGCTTCTGACACCTGACGATCCATGACTACAATTCCAGCAGTCCTTCCGGCGGATCGACGCGAACCAATTTCTGGTCTATGTCGATCTCAACGCAAATCTCCCGCGCCATCGGAATTAAGAATTCACCACCCGCATCACCCGCGACCACCAGGATTTCCCCGCCGCCGGTGCGCATGACCTCGCGAACCATGCCAATCGACTTTCCGTCAGTCGTCTCAACGCGACAACCGGCCAATTCCCATTCGTAGAATTGATCCTTTGGCAGCTCAATGCGATCGCTCGCCGGCACCGCCAACTGAAATCCCGCGAGTTCCTTAGCCTCGTCAATCGAGTCGTAGTCAGCGAACTTGAAAATAATCCGCTTCGCTTGAAACCAATGCTCTTCAATTTGCAAAGATCGGCGACTTCCATCTGGCGCGATCGCGACTACATCTTCGAGAGCTTCGAAACGGCCGGGAAAATCCGTCAAGAGATCCGCCACCACTTCTCCGCGCAGCCCTCTGGTTCGGGCGATGCGCGCAACGACGATTAAATCATCGGCCACTTTCACTCAACGACATCGAGCACGTACCGGCGACGCTGCTTCAAACCGGCGGCATAAACCAGCGCGCGCAAAGCCCGCACCGTGCGGCCCTGCTTGCCGATCACCTTTCCCATGTCGGTTTGCGCGACATGCACCTCGATGCGCGTGGTGCCCTCGCGCTCGATCGCGCGCACGTCGACGGCTTCCGCATCATCGACGAGCTCCTTGACGATCATTTCGATGGTGTCGCGCATGAAATTTCAATGACTCGTTTGGACGCCGCACTTATGCGGCGCCAAGCGGATTGGCGGACAAGTCCGCAGTCTAAACATTACGCGGCCACAACTTCCGAATCGGCGGCAGCCTGGGCTTTCGCGGCTTGCTTGATCAGACGGCTAACGGTGTCGGTTGGCTGCGCGCCACGCTCGAGCCAGTACCGAACGCGTTCGGCCTTGAGCTTTACCTCTGCCGGTTGGCGCGTGGGATTGTAAGTACCCAGATTCTCCAGACACGCGCCGTCGCGCTTCGATTGCTTTTCTTTGACTACGATGCGATACGACGGCCGCTTCTTCGCGCCAGTGCGCATCAATTTGATTGCTAACAATTTTCTTCCTCCAGATAGTTAGCGGGCAGTAGCCCGCCGCTAAACAATTTCATCACACTCGCCGGCGAGCGCTATCGTCGCCGCTTCTTCTTCTTTTTCTTCTTTCGCGATGGTCCGGCCGGCAAGCCGGGCATCCCGCCCATCATTGCGTCGCCGCCATCGCCTTCCATGCCCGGGACACCGGCCATGCGACGCATCATCTTGCCGCGGAAGCCGCCGCCGCTGAACATTCCCTGCATCATTCGTCGCATTTCAGTGTACTGCTTGATCAGCGAGTTCACCTGAGCGACGGTCGTGCCTGAGCCGCGAGCGATCCGGCGACGACGGTTCGCGTTCAGGATCATGTGATTCACCCGCTCTGCGCGGGTCATCGAATCGATGATGGCTTCGGTGCGCCGCAGCTCTTTCTCCATCAACTCAGTTTGCTCGTCGGTCAAATCCGGCATGCCGACGCCGCCGAGAAGTTGATCCGGCAACAGCTTCAAGATTTTTGAGAAAGAACCGAGCTTCTTGACCTGCCTGAGCTGCGAACGAAAATCATCGAGCGTGAACTGATTGCGTTGCAGCTTCTTGAGCTGCGATTCAGCTTCGTCCTGATCGACTTTCGACTGAACTTCTTCGATCAGCGAAAGCACGTCGCCCATGCCGAGGATGCGCTGCGCGACGCGATCGGGATAAAAAGGTTCGAGTGCGTCGTACTTCTCGCCCACGCCGACGAACTTCACGGGCTGACCGATGACCTGTTTGATCGAAAGCGCCGCGCCGCCGCGCGCGTCACCGTCCATCTTTGTCAGCACTACGCCGGTGATCCCGATGCGCTTATGGAATTCTTCGGCCGATCGCACCGCGTCCTGTCCGGTCATCGCATCGGCGACGAAAAGAATTTCGACTGGATGCGTTTCGCTCTTGATGCTGACCAGCTCTTCCATCAACTCGTCGTCAATGTGCAAGCGCCCCGCCGTGTCGATCAAGAGCGTGTCGTAACCAAGATCGCGGGCGTGTTGCAACGCGGCGCGCGCCAGCTCCAGCGGATCATTCGTCTCAGGCTTTTCAAAGATCGATTGGCCGGTCGCCTTCGCGATGACCTTTAACTGTTCCCGCGCCGCCGGCCGGTAAACGTCCGTCGAAAGCAGCAGCGGCTTACGCTGTTGATTCTGCGCCAGCCAACGCGCGATCTTTCCCGTCGAAGTCGTCTTGCCTGAGCCTTGCAGGCCGACAATCATCACGACGTTCGGGCTCGTCTTCGTAAAAACCAGGCGCGAAGATTGACCGCCCAGCAGGTCAACCAACTCATCGAAAACGATCTTGACGACTTGCTCTGAAGGCTTCAGCTCGAGCCAGACCTTTTGGCCTTCTGCCTTTTCCTTTACCGATGCAATGAAGTCTTTCGCGACCTTGTAGTTAACGTCGGCTTCGAGCAGCGCCAGTCGAATCTCGCGCAGGGCCGCGTCGACATGTTCCTTGGTCAGGACGCCTTCGCCGCGCAGATTCTTCAGAGTCCGCTTCAGTTTGTCGGAAAGAGACTCGAACATACATTAGACGACGATTCCGGCTTGCGCGGAAACAAGCATGATAAGGGGCGGTCTGAGGGGTGTCAAGGAATGGGCAGATCGATTATAAATGGATTGAGCGATCGTTTCGTGAACCCGTTATCTGAAGGAGAATGTGTGATAGTTAGAACTGAGTCGGGCCCCGTTCGACTGTCGGCGGCTATTCAGCGGGTGTCGGCAGCTGCGATAGTCGTCTCTGCCCTGTTCATTACCGGCGTTCGAGTAACGTCCCAAACACCGGCGACTTCACCTTCGGATCAGGCCGCGGCACAGGCTGGTTTGAGATCCGAATTCATCGCTCCCGGAATCGAGCACATCCAAATCACTCGCGGTTACAAATCAGAGAAGGAAGGGACCGGGCCGTGGTTCATCAACCTGTTGCGCCTCGATCTGACCAAGGCGCGGCTGCGGATGGTGCACGCGATGGATGAAGCCGTTGGGTTAGAAACGGTGAGTTCGATGGCCGCGCGATACGGCGCTCTGGCCGCGGTCAACAGCGGTTACTTTCGCACGACGGGAACCTATCGTGGAGACTCGGTGGGGATTGAAGTGCTCAACGGAAGACTTCTGAGCGAACCAAATAACGTGCGCGCTGCCGCCGGCCTAATCGAACGGGACGGAACGCAGGAGCTGATCTTCGGACATTTGAAATTCGACGGACAGATTAGCGCTGGCCCGAGCACGAAGTGGCACGGGCGTCTCGCCCGTGGATACACGCGCAAGATGCGCGTGCCACAAGCGAGGCATGTGATCGATGGACTAAACCGGCCACGAGGCGACAACGAGTTAATTGTTTTCACCCCGGAGTTTCATCGTACGACTCTGACTGATCCGAACGGTCTGGAATTGATCGTTCGCCGCGAACGAATCGTTGAGCGGCGCGATCTGAAGGGCAGCAGCACGATTCCGGCGGACGGTTACGTGATCTCGGTCGCGGGCCCGGCCCGACAGTGGGCGATCGAGCAACTACGTGTAGGGACGCGAGTGAAACTTGATCTCGATTGGTGGCCGACTGAAACCGAAAAGCAGGCGAATCTCTGGAAGCAGGCCGCCAACATCATTGGCGGCGGCCCTCAACTAATCAAAAACGGGCGGGTCGAGATTACGAATGCGGCCGAAAAGATTCTCCCGGCCTTTGTCAGCGATTTCCATCCGCGCACGGCGATCGCCAAGCCGAAGTCAGGACAGATCCTGCTGGTTACTGTTGATGGTCGCCAGCCGGGGGTGAGCGCCGGCATGTCGCTCACGATGCTCGCCGATCTGCTCATCGAGTTCGGCGCGGTCGAAGCGATCAATCTCGACGGCGGTGGCTCAACCACGATGGTAATCAGGAACAAGCTCGTCAATAAGCCTTCAGATGCTACCGGCGAACGTCCGGTCAGCGGCGCCATCCTGATTTTCCCGCGATAGTTATCGTTTAGAGTTCAACCTTTAGGTTGCCGAATCTGGGGCCAAGCTAAAGCTTGAACTCTGAACTCATGGACGCTCGGCGCGCGACTGTGTTATTTTCAGGTCGTTTAGTAATGAATTGATGGGTGACTCTCGATCCCGTCGTATCCTGCCCCCCTGGATGACTTCGGTGGTGAAAAGCCGATGCCATTGGTCTTTTATTAATGTTTTGGCTATCACCACAGTTGCAGCATTAAGCGATCTCTTCTTCGCGGGGATTTGTCCATTTGAGCAAAGAACAAGACAAGGCTGAGAACGCCGTTATCGATCTGGAACACGCTCGGGTGCGGTTGCGTTCGCGCGCCGCCAAGGCTACGCCTGAGTCTCTGATCCAGGATTTGGAAGTCGTGCGCGGTCTGCTTGACCAGGGTCTGACGATCGAGGCGCGCGCTCGTCTCAACTCACTGCTCAGTGAAGCGCGAAATCAACCTGCGCTGCTGGCCGAAGCGCGTCGCTCGTTGTCGATCGCGCTTGAGATGCAGGGCCATTATCGCGATTCGCTGGATGCGGTCACGATGTACGAAGCGCCGGAAGCGCGCGTCAAGCTCAACCCAACTCTCGGCACTCTGCTGCGGGTTCAGATCGCGCTGGCTAACAATTACAACGGCGATCATCCCAAAGCAATTTCGTTGCTCAAAGCCACGCTGCGCGGTTTACCGGAAGAAGGCGCGGAGGTCGGCGCGGTTTACGCCGCGCTGGCACGCGTCTATCGCAGCATCAGCGAATATCCCATCGCGCGTGACTACTCGCATCGCGCGCTGGAGTGTTATCGGCAGACGGGTGATTGGCGCGGACTGGCTGAGGCGTACTTCGGTCTGGGGACTGCGAACATCCAGGAAGGTCAGCATGAAGCTTCACTGGAGAATCTTGGACAGGCGCTGAAGCTTGTTGGGGATCATTCAGCCACCTTCCTGATCGGCAAGATATACGGCAACATGGCCGGTGCCTGCTGGTTTCTGAAAAGACCGCAGGAAGGCATTGGCTATCTCGAAAAGGCGATCAGTTATTACGAGCGAACTGATCATAAGAACAACGCCGCCGACGGCTACAACAACCTGGGAATAAATCTGGTCCTGGTCGGTCAATGGAATCGCGCCCAGGAGGCGCTCGAACGCGCTCTGTCGATTGCCACTGAGACCGACGAACAGGGCACCCAGGTACCGATGATTCTCGACTCACTCGGCGAGTTGCTCATGCTGCGCGGCGATTTCGAAGAGGCCCGCGCATATCTCAACCGGGCCGTAACGCTATCCGTGAAAAACGGAAACAAGTGGTACGAGGGACAGGCACAGCGCACGCTGGGCCGCTGCTATGTCGCGATGAAGCGGGGTGCCGAGGCGCTGACTACGGCAAAGAAAGCGCAGGAAATTGCCGAAGAGATTGGCGACCGGCAGGCAATCTGCGAGTCGCACCTGCTATTGGCGGAAGCTTGTCTCGAATGCGGCGACACCGAAGGATGCGGAGCAAACTTGGATCGTCTGGCGCAGATGATTACCGACTCGCCGGCGGACTTGCTGCTGGCGGGAGAGGCGCAACGCCTGCACGGCTTGCTGGCGATGGCCGGCGGCGACGCGTCGACGGCGGCGCAACATTTTGGCCGTAGCGTTTCGATCTTCGATCTGCTCGGCGATCGTTACCGCAGCGCGCGCGCCCATTACGAATTGGGCCGCGCTTATGCGATTGCTCAACCGGAACGCGCCGCGGAACATCTGACGCGCGCGGTGAATATCTTTCGTGAGCTGGGCGCGCACCTGAACCTCAAGCGAGCGGAAGAGGCCGCCGCCGCGCTCGATCAGACCACGCCGCAACAACTGCGCAAGCGGGAAACTGTAGTTCAGCTTCTGACCTTGCGTCTGGCCGAAGCGGTCGCGTCACGTGAGCTGCTGCTAAGGGAACTGGCCGCGGTAGTTCGCCAGGAAACTAACTCAGGCCGCGTCGTAATCATCGAGCCCGATGAAGGTGGTCGCCAACGCGTGGTGATCGCGCACGGTTGCTCCAGAAAAGAAAGCGAGGCGTGGGCGGAAGATTACGCCAAGCTCAAGAAGGATGCTCGCGGCGAAGCTCTTGCGAAGAAACACGACGTCGCCGTCATCAACCTGAAGCCGAGCAACGCGCCGCCGGCAACATTGCTGATTTCACCGCGCGATCGCGCGGACCTTTCCGGCGGACTCTCGCTTGACCCCTTGCTGCGCGTGGTTGAGTTGGGAATGGATGTTTGTGCTTTGCGAGTGCGAACGCGGAGCGAGTCGGGCGCGGAGGAAGGAAGCGCGCTGGCCGGGTCGGGCTTGATGCCGGGTTTCATTCATTCCAGCCCTGCCATGACAAGCCTGGTCGAAGAGGTGCACAAGATTCGCTCGTCCGACGTAACTGTGCTGGTCACGGGAGAGTCGGGAACCGGCAAAGAATTGGTGGCGCGAGCGATTCACGCTCTTTCGTCGCGCCGCGACAAAATCTTTGTGCCGTTCAACTGCACCGCGGTGCCGAAAGAACTGTCGGAAGGTTATCTGTTCGGCTATCGCCGCGGCGCGTTCACCGGAGCCGTCAAGGATTCAGCCGGCGTGATTCGCACGGCGGTGGGCGGCACCCTCTTTCTGGATGAAATAGGCGATCTACCGATCGATGTGCAGCCAAAGATTTTGCGCTTCCTGCAGGAAGGCGAGATTCAACCCCTCGGTGAACAGCGCCCGATCAAGGTGGACGTGCGCATCATTGCGGCGACGAATACCGATCTGGAAGAGATGGTGGCGCAAAGTCGGTTTCGCGAAGACCTTTACTACCGTCTTAACGTAATTCGACTGCGGGTGCCGCCCCTGCGCGAGCGACGGTCGGAAATTCCCATGATCGTCAACTACTACGTCAATCACTACGCGGCAAAATTTGGCCGGCGCGACATTCAAATCACGCCGCAAGCCGTCGATCTGCTAATGGTCGCCGAATGGCCTGGGAACGTGCGGCAGCTCTGCAACGAGATGCAACGCGTCATTGCGCGAGCTGAGGACGGCGCGCTGATCACGCCGGAACAGCTTTCGCCAGAGTTGCGTCACATGAGCGCGCCAACTACGCCACCCGGAACTGTGACTCCGATTGGCGCCGGCGTCGGGGGGGTGTCGATGACCGTGCCGTTGCAAGACGTCACGCTAGCCGACGCGCTGGGCGAAGTCGAACGCCGCATGATTGCCGAGGCTCTGCGCAAACACAACGGAAACATTTCCCGCGCCGCGCGCGAGCTTGGCCTGACCCGCCGCGGTCTGTATTTGAAGCTCGAGCGCCACGCGATGAGCGCCAGCGCCTAGCTCAGTTCCCGCTGATCCTCTTTTCCGAACTTCGTTCCATCGTCGAGCGTGTAAGTACCTGCGCTGCGCTGGTCGTTGCGCTGATTTGCGACAGGCGTGTATGCTTTTTCATGAAAGGCCTGGCTTAGCTGTTCTTGGGGTCAGATCGTGAGCACGAAGCTAAATCTCTCCAGTAGTCCATTTCGCAATCGCGTCTTGCCGTGGACGGTGACGGGCGTGGTGGTGCTGGCATCGATCGTGGCGCTGTTGTTCATCGCGCGGGCAACATTTCAAACCAATGAGCAAGCGCAGGCGGCGGAACGCGAGGTTATCGATCTGCGGAAGCAGATGGAGGCGCTCAACCGGCGGGCCAAGGAAATAGAGAGCACGCTCACGCCGGAGCAGAAGCATACTTTGAAATCAGCGCACGCGCTGGTCGATCGCAAACGGTTTTCGTGGTCGCGGTTGTTCGCCGATCTGGAGGTCGCTCTACCGGGCAGTGTGCGCGTGGCGAGAATCATGGTGAAGGAGGTTGGCGCGGACGGCGACCGCACCGTTGCCGATCTTGATCTGGTCGTGGTCAGCAAGAGCGCCGCCACGATTACGCAGATGATCAAAGACATGGCGAGCGAGGGCGTCTTTCGGGCGGAATTGATTTCGCAAAGTCTTCAGCGCGGCCGAGGTGAAACCGGCGAGGAGTACGAAATGCTTGTGCACTATGTGCCGCGTTCCGGCGCGCCCGTCGAAGCAGCGAATCGAAATGACCGCCCCGTAGACACCGCCGGCGAGGGAAGCAAAGGTCGATGAGTCAGGAACAACCATTGCAGAATCGCCCGCTGGCCGGCCGTCAGCAGATTCGTGTCCGCTTCGATCAACTTAAGCGCTCGTCCGGCCTGCGCGTCATCGGCGTGCCGGAACTGATTGGTCTCTCCGTCGCTGCCCTGCTCGCGCTGCTCACTATTTTTGCTTACTTGTATTTTCTCGCGCCGGCAAACTTTCGGCTGACGTCCGCGCAGTTGGAACGCGACCGGCTGCAAGGACAGGTGCGCGCTTCGCAGGTGAACCTCAAAGAAGACACCGACGCGCACGCCACCGTCGATAGGATCAACGCCAGCCTGAACGATTTTGAAGGCAACTGGCTGGCAGCACCCGGCTCGGGTCGCATGTCGCTCTATGCTGAACTGAACGAGCTGATTCGCAGCAATAGATTGCGGAATACCTCGGGACCAAGTTATACGACGCTCGAACCGCTCGGCACGAAAGGACAAGTGCAGCCGACGGTCAGCGCCGAACAGCAGAGCAATGCGAAATGGCAGAGCATCTATCCGGGCATCAGCGTGAGCGTGACCGTCGAGGGTCCCTATCAGAGCGTCCGCCACTTCGTGCGTGACATCGAGATGAGTCGCCAGTTTCTGATCATCAATGCCGTCGAACTCGAAGGTGTGACGCAATCCAGTACCGCAACACAGGAAACATCGATCGTAAGGACGCCGACTCCAACTCGCGGCAGCAGAACGGCTGTGCCGCCAAACGTTCCGCAGCCTGCGGGCGCGCGCGGCACGCTCGTCAGTCTGCGTCTCGATTTGGCGACATACTTCAGCCGAGCTGGTAGTGAGAAGCCCATTGCGCCGTGAAGAGTATCGAGGAACTATGCAGCTTTTCGATCCAAACAATCCGAACGAGCGAAAGAAGATAATTGCAGCGGCCGCTCTCTTTGTGGTGGCGCTTGCGGTGCTCGGTTATGTTTTCTTTGGCGGGAGTTCGAAGAAGCCTCCGACAAACTCTATCGCCGCCAAACCGTCACCGACACCAACCAGAATTGTTAAGGAACAAGAACCGGTCGATGACCCATCGATCTACAGGCAGATTATTTACAATGGTACGATCCCTGGGGTATCGGAAGCGAATCGCAACATCTTTGCTTATTACGAGCCACCTCCTCCCCCGGTAAAGGTGCCTTATGTGCCAACTCCCAGCCCGACGCCCGTTCCACCAATGGCGATTTCATCACTCAGCCCGTCGACTATCTATGCGCGCACGGCGGATTTCAGTCTCGAAATCACGGGCGATAAATTCACGCCGGCGGCGCGCGTCACCGTTGACGGTCGCGAACTGCCGACTCGCTTTATCAACTCACAACAACTCTTCACTACCGTTCCGGCTGCGTTGATTTCAAACCCGGGCGTGCGACAGGTAATTGCGCGAACGAACGACGGCAAACTTTATTCTAACTCGGTCACCCTTAATGTGACGCCGCCGCCGCTGCCGAATTACAACTTCGTTGGCATCATTGGAAGGCCGCGGGGCAACGACACCGTTGTCCTGCAGGACAAGGGAAACAAGGATCTGCTTAACGTGCAGCGTGGTGATGTGCTGGGCGGCCGCTTTCGCGTAAGCAGTATATCGGAACGCGAAGTTGTGCTGGTTGATACGACCTTGAAGATTAGACACACAATTCCTTTTACTATCGATGCCAGCATCCCCCCACAGAATCGACCGCCGGTGCGTCGCGTTGATAGTGAGGAGCCGTAAGAGTTTTGGATTTGGATATGGCGCGAATGAATCAGAAAAGTCCGCAAAGGCACGACGAGCGCGGCTACACGCTGGTGGCTCTGCTGGCGGTGATGTCGTTGTTGGCTTTGTTCGCGATGGCTGCAGCCTCGAACTTGCAGCAACAGAGCCAGCGCGAACGCGAAAAGGAAGCGATCTTTCGTGGCGAACAAGTTGCCGACGCCATTCGTTCGTATTACCGATACAAGGGTGCGCAGGGCGTTAACTCCCTCCCCACGTCGATGGATCAACTGCTCGAGGGAATCCCCAAAGGTACCAAGAAATTGCAAATCCTGCGGGTTTCGGCCTCACGGGATCCGCTTTCCAAAGGAGGCGAGTGGAAGCTGATCGGCCCAACCTCGCAGGACTTTGCCCACTATGTTAGCTCGTTGACTGTTTATGTAGGGGGTGTGCCGCCAACTCCGAAGGGAGACTTTGTTAGGCTTGCGGCTCTGATTCCCCGCATGACGAATGTACTTGATACGGAATCCAGCGGCACTGCTAGAGGCGGCGAGGATACGTCGGCGAGTGCCGACGGTCCGTTCCTTGGAGTCGCCAGTCGCAGTCAGCGCAACTCGGTGATCACCTACTACGGCATCGATCGGCACGACGAATGGATCTTCACTCCGCTGTTCAGATGAAACACATCTATCGGCCTTCGTCGTGAATGCGACCGATCGAAAATCGCGATCACGACAGACCAACGAGCGAACTCGATCGGGTTGCGATCAGAAGCAATGACGATCGATCTCGACTCTCAAACGTGCTCATTTTGATCGTCACAATGCTCATGTGAGCTGCAACGCGGCACGAAAATATTTCACCTCGTGAGTAATAAATTGTTGACAAGCGTGGAAATTAAGTTTATATAGCAAGATGTTGTGCGCCGTTTTCTCTAGACCACAAGACTTACCAGAGTACATTATCTTGTGGTCACAACTCTGAAAACCAAGAAGGAGAAACGACAATTATGGCAACTAAGAAGAAGGCCAAGAAGAAGGCCGCGAAAAAGGGCGGAAAGAAATCCGCCAAGAAGAGATAGTTCGTTCACTCAGGGAACAACAACGACCACGTTCAAGTGGCGCACATCATCTAAGGCCGTAAGGCCAACTTTAAAAGGAACGGCGAATGCTTATCAGCGCGCCGTTCCTATTGTTTTTTACTGGCCTCTTTAGAGTTTGCGTGCCCCGCAACTCTCAACTATTCTCGTTCACACTAAGTGGAATCCGATTCTTTGGAAATGTCTGGAGGCCTGCCGAATGCGCGAGTCTGATGAGAGGCCTTGGGGCCGTTACGAAGTTCTGGAAGAACAGCCCGGGTTTAAGGTTAAAGTGCTGGAGGTGAAACCCGGCGCCCGACTTAGTTTGCAGCGCCACGCGCGGCGGCAGGAGCACTGGGTCGTCGTCAAAGGCGTAGCAGACGTCGTGTGTGGCGCGGAGGAACTGCAACTGCGTCAGGGCGAGCACGTTCATATCCCGCTCGAAACAAATCACCGTCTGGGCAATAGCGGTGATGGTCCACTCGAGATTATTGAAGTGCAGCTTGGCGATTATCTCGGTGAGGACGACATCGTGAGGCTGGAAGACGACTACCGAAGAATCGAATAGTGGATCAGCCCGGCACGTTAGGAAGTAATCGAGCCCGCGTACTTTAATGATCGAGGTCGCACTGCTTGAGCCTGAAATCCCGCAGAACACGGGCAACATCGCGCGGCTTTGTGCGGCAACGCGGACGCCTTTGCATATTGTCGGCGTGACCGGATTTCGTCTGGACGAACGTGCCGTCCGACGCGCGGGGTTGGACTATTGGCCAGAGGTTTCACTTCAGCGCCACCGCGACCTTGATGAGCTTTACGGGATCTTGCCCAGCGCGCGTTTCATCTACTTCTCAACCAAGGCTGAGAAACCATTCTTCGAATGGCATTTCGATCACGACGATTGTCTGGTGTTCGGCCCGGAGACGCGCGGCTTGCCAGAGAGTCTCCTGCAACAGAATTGGGAACAGTCGCTCACAATTCCAATGTTGAATCCGAAGGTGAGAAGTCTAAACCTGGCTAACTCAGTAGCGATCGCTCTTTATGAGGCGCTGCGGCAGACCTCCGCTTTTCATGACGCACATCGAAACCGGTAGAGTCTCGCTTCATCTCTCAGTACGGTCCGGCTCACCTTCGCCAACGCCTTCTTCGTCGGCATCCTCTTCAGCGTCGTACCTCTCATACCCCGTTGAGTCGTCGTAGTAGTAGTTTTTGGGCGCCTCACCGTTCTTCGAATCAGCTTCTTCGTCCGGCGGCTGGCTTTCTTTCGAGGTTTGCCTATTGCTCATCTTGATCAATCATAAGTCGCGTGGCTTTCCATCTGCCGAGAGTATATCCGATCACCGACACCAATCTTTCAGGATTGTCGCATGCGGAGCAGATCGATCGCCTAATCGCCGGCGGCGCGACGCTGATCCAATTTCGCGACAAGCATGCTGCTCCTCGGGATTTCTATCGCCAAGCCGAGGCCGCTTTGCAAATCGCTCGCAAGCATGACGTGCACTTGATTATTAATGATCGCGTGGACGTCGCGCTTGCGCTCGGAGCGGATGGCGTCCATCTTGGGCAGACAGATATGCCTGCGGAGGCCGCGCGCCGCCTGCTCGGCGAACGCGTAATCGTCGGAATCTCAACTCACAATCTCGCACAGGCGGAACTGGCTGCAAACATGCCCGTAGACTATGTCGCGTTCGGCCCGATTTTCAAGACCTCGACCAAAGAGAATCCTGATTCGATCGCAGGCCTTGATGCGTTGCGCACGGTTCGTGCAATCGTAGGCGCTCTACCAGTCGTCGCGATTGGAGGCATCACTCTGGCGAACGCTGAGGAAGCCTGGGGGGCGGGAGCCGACGCCGTGTCGTCCATAGCCGCACTGGTCTCTGACCCGTCAAGAATCCCCGAGAATATGCGCGAAATGTTAGCGAAATCCCAGGCCGAGATCGGAAAGTAAGCGCAGGTTGAACATTTTTTGCTTGCGTTTACCCTTCCCATCAGAGAGAATGGATGGGCCGCCGAAACTGTGCGGTCAGACTACTGCTTCCTCGCCTAAGCCAAGGCCCTCGAAATCTTCTCAATGATTCAAATGGAGTGTCGCTCGGCATGAGCTTCTTCGATCTGCCGCCCATCATCGAACGCATGCTGCTGGTCTCTGACAAGATCAGCGACCTTAATTTCTCGGTCGGTCAATTGCCGCAAGTTGAGATCAACGGCAAGCTGACACCGGTGCAGCCGCTCGGACTGCAGAAGTTGAGTCCTTACCAAACTGAGATTATCGCGATGGCTCTGCTGCAAGAAAATTCCGAAGCGGCGGAGCGTCTGGTACAAACGGGCACAGCGGACCTCAGTTACTCGCTTCCGTCGCGCGCGCGCTTTCGCGTCAACATCTTCCAGCAACGCGGCGTCTATTCGATTGTGATGCGCGTTATCCCTACCGACATTCCGACGCTCGCATCTCTCAGTTTGCCGGAGCAGCTTGCCGAGATCGCCGAACTCCGCAACGGTCTGGTACTGATCACAGGTCCAACGGGATCAGGCAAGAGCTCGACGCTGGCGGCAATCGTCGACGTCATCAACGAGACGAAGCACTATCACGTGGTGGCGATCGAGGATCCGATCGAATACCTGCACGCGCACAAGAACTCAACCATCAACCAGCGCGAGGTCGGTAACGACACGAAAGACTTTCCGTCGGCTCTGCGCGCTGCGTTGCGGCAGGCGCCGAAGGTGATTCTGATCGGTGAAATGCGCGACTATGAAACGACCGAAATCGCGCTCGAAGCCGCCGAGACCGGCCATCTCGTGCTTTCGACTCTACACACCATCGACGCCTCGAAAACTGTTGACCGCATCATCGGACTCTATCCCAAAAACGAAGAGCCGGTGATTCGTACGCGGCTGGCGCAAACCTTTCGCTACATCGTTTCGCAGCGATTGATTCCGCGGGCCGACCTGCGCGGTCGCATTGCCGCAGTTGAGATTTTGAGATCAACTCCACGCACCCGCGAGTACATCGAGAGTGGCGAGATGGAAGGCAAGTCGCTGCTGGATGCAATGCGCGATGGAAAGCTGGACGGGATGCAGGACTTTGACTCTGAAATCAAAGACCTGGTGGAGCGAAACGTGATTTCGATTGAAGACGGTCTCGGCTTTGCCACGAACCAAAACAACTTGCTGCTGTCGCTCAAGGGATTGACCTCCTCAGAGGACTTCATTCGAACTCAGTCCGAAAACGCGGTTGCAAATCAAGCATCGCGTCCGCCAGCAGGATTCACACTGAACGACTGAGCAGCCAAAGCCCACCAAACCGGAAACATCATGGTTCTTATCTGTTCGAAATGCGAAGCCCGATTGCAACTGGACGAGGCCAAGGCTCCATCGCGGCCTTTCACGGTTCGCTGTCCCAAGTGTCAGGGTGCCATTAACGTGCAACCTCCGGCATCGTCCGACGACGCCATTGCCGAAGAAGGGCAATTAAAGCAAAGCTCTCCGGTCATTACAGATCGAGCTGCATTTGAGCGGCCGGCGTCCGCACCGCCTTTCAAAGTTGAGATAGAAGATTCGAACGTCACCTCTGCGAACCCCACTTCGGCGTCCGGCCTGAACGACGTGGCTAAACTCCTGGCCGCGGCGCTCAGCCATGCTGACACCGCGTCAACCCGCAGTCGCGGTCGAAAGCGTCCCGCTTGGGATCGTCGCAAGATCCTGGTTTGCGCCAGCCCGGCTTATCGCGACGCGATCGCGCTCTCGCTGGCAAATCTTGAATACGAAGTGTTCGTCGCCGAGAACTCAGCGCAGGCTTTGGGGCGGATGCGCGAAGAGAGAATGGATATCGTAATACTTGACGCGAACTTCGATCCCGTCGAGCAGGGCGTGGCCTTTGTCACGCGTGAAGTTAAATTACTGCGACCGTCTGAGCGCCGCCGTCTCTTCTTTGTTTATGTAACTTCCGGCGTGCGCACGATGGATTTGCATGCGGCTTTTCTGCACAACGTCAACCTCGTCGTCAATCCTTCTGATCTGGAACAACTGCCGGACGCACTCGAAGTCTCGGTGCGCCACTACAACGAACTCTATCGCGACTTCTATATCGCGCTCGATGTAGCCCCCATCTAGAGCGCCGAGTCACGAGCCAAATCCAATCAACGCCGTGCGCATCGAAGCGTGCCCTTGCATCAGCCTGAGATAAAGCGCTTCGTCGCCACTGGCTTTGGCCGAAATAATACGCGCCGCGAGTAACTTCTCGCTTGCACTCCAGCGCGCGACGCCGGGGATCATCGCCAGAACCAGGGCGAAGCCTTCGAATATTCGTAGTTCGGGCTCGCTCCACCGACGAGTGTCTAGATCGAGAACGCGCTTGATGAATTTGGCTGAATCCGCGCGAATCTTTTGCGCGTCTCCGGCGAACTCACCCGCCATGCGGCGTTGCACGGCAAGGCCGACGTTACGGACTTCAAACCGATCCCATTCGCGAACATTTGCTTGACGTTCGGTCCGAGTGATTTCAAACAGCATGTGGCCGGCGGCGAGCCTTCTCAGCGTGCGGGCCGGAGTTCGATAGCCGCGACTCGCGGCGATCTTTTGCTCTTCGACCAGCGCTAACTTCATCAACTCTGGCTGGACGGGACGAAAGCCCAGCTTGCGATAAAACCAAAACGCGCCTGATTCGATCCCCTCTTCGTTTTCGTGACCGACTTGATATGGATCGATCGAGAAGACCGTAACGCCCAAAAGTTGCCGCATCAAACGCAGCATGCGGCCGAAGAGCCACGCCGTCTCGCCTTCGCGAAATGTGTAATAGAGGTTGAAGCCGCTCTCCAGGCGCTCAAATATCGATAGTCCCTCGAAGTACGCGACCGGCACGCCGTTCTTCAAAATCAATGCGGCGTGATAGGCGCGCAGGGGCAGGCGATTTTCCGGCGGCACTCCGAGCACGAAGGCTTCGGTGCCGCGGCCGAGTCTAGCCTTGAGCACGCGACGCGAGTCGCCATACGTGAAGCCGTGCAACTCGCGATAGCGAACGGCGGAAGTTTCGCGCGCCAGATCCAGAATCTTTTCGCCTGCGGCGCGAGAAAGTCTTTCAATCAGGATTGGCGGCGAGGTCAGCTCTTCAATTAGCGATACATCACGACGTTGAATCAGCGGGGCCCGGTGGAAAAAGATTTTGCGCGCCGGCAGTTTCATTCCCGAGCGCGACGCCCGGATGCCGAACTTCCAGGTCACGTGCAGCTTGAGCGAGTCGTAGAGTTCGGCCTTCGCCTGGCTCGAAATTTTCAGTGATTCGAATCGGTCGATTATCCAGCCGAGGTCGTTCCGGCGACCCTTTGCCGCACGCAACCATACGCGATACGGCACGTGCGCTTCGACCATTGCGTCTTCTTCCAGCAGCGGCAGAAAGCGCGGCATCGTCGCGCCGAACCGGTCGTCCTCTTCAAACCAATCCCAATCAATCGACACCTGGCTTGGATACTTTGCAACCAGCCAGCGAACAATCTGGTGACTGAAGTTGCTGGTCACGCTAGTTCCCGCGATTCCAGACACTTCCACCTCGTCGAGCGGCGCCAGATCTGCTCCCGATTCGCGAAGTTGCGAGACGCGCTGTCCGAACGACTTCAGAATCTTTTCGACTTGATTTAAGACGCGCGCGCTCGGCGGATAGGCGCGAAGAAACAGCAGTGTTTCGTGAAAGCGGATCAACGTCTCACCCTCGTCGAAACTTGATTTTGAAAGCGCGGTCAAGGCGCGCAGAATTTTAGCCTCGCCATCGCCGAAGCGTCGCTTCAATTCTTGCAATTCGGTAAGAATGCTAATGGCCTCTATGCTTGCCACGCTTTTCGCGGCCCTCCAGGTTCATCACAAGCCAGGGCGCCTGAGGAGCAATGTCCGACAAACTTCAGTTTGTCGTGGCTGCTCGAAACAAGCGCCTTATGGAAACCAACCAGCGACAAACTGAAGTTTGTCGGACATTTTCCTCACGGAACTTATCATGACATTTTCTACCGTCGAAAGCGTAGTCCCTAGTAGTTACAATTTGCATTTCGGAAGACGCTTCGGACCTTCTGCGCAAACAAATCTATCCAGGATCTCGGACGTTCTTCCGAAACTTCGGACGATAGCGCTGGCCGCCAACCATGAAAGTCTACACTTTGCCCGGAAATTATAAACGCCAATGCGAGTCAACTGCGGCATCGGCATTGCAAGAGGGCGGGCCGAGCCTTCGTTACGTTCTTAAGTTAAGTTACTCGTTCTCGATCCAAAAGGAGCAAACAATGCACAAGGAGATTACCCGTAGATTCATGTTTGTACCGCCGCTGATGGCGTTGCTATTCCTGGCCAGCGCAGCGGCCTTCGGCCAGTCAACCGCCACGTTGCAAGGTACCGTGACCGATCAGAAAGATGCTGTCGTGCCTAACGCAACTGTAATCGTGCGCAATCAGAGTACGTCCATAGAACGCACCGCTCAGACTGACAGCAACGGCGGCTATCAATTTGCGGCGTTGCCTCCAGGGGCTTACACAGTCGAAGTCCAAGCCCAGGGATTCAAGAGCGCGACGGTGAGCGATCTCGCCATTGAGGTGGCGCGCACCGTGGTTAAGAATTTTCAACTCGAGATCGGAACTCTTGAGCAGAAAGTTAACATCACGGCTGACACTCCAGTGATCGAGAGTGCCACGATTTCGGTGGGCACGGTTATTAATCAGCGGACTGTTCAGGAGATTCCGCTCAACGGGCGGCACTTCGTCGACCTCGGATTGCTGATCCCCGGCTCGGTGGTACCCCCGCAGAATGGCTTCCTTACAGCTCCTCTTCGCGGCCAGGGATCTTTCGGGTTAAATACGGCCGGCAATCGCGAAGACACCGTGAACTTCATGATCAACGGGATCAACCTAAACGATCAGGTGCAGAACCAGATTACTTTCCAGCCTTCGATCAATACAGTGCAGGAGTTCAAGATTGACAACTCAACCTTCAGCGCGGAATACGGCCGCAGTTCCGGCGCAATCGTGAATATCGCCACGCGCTCGGGCACCAACGACTATCATGGCGAGGGTTTTGAATTCTTTCGCAACAGCGCATTTGATGCTCGCAATTTCTTCGAGAAAACTACGAAACCAGCCGCCTTCCATCGCAACCAGTTCGGCTTCAATCTCGGTGGGCCGATTAATCTGCCCCGTTTTGGCGAAGGTGGCTCAGCCTTGGGCTACAAAGGCAAAAACAAGACCTTCTTTTTCTTTAGCTATGAAGGACTACGTCAGCGTCAAGGAATCACCCTGCCCACCGTGACGGTTCCTACTGACGCGCAGCGAGCAGCAGTTACTGACCCAGCCATACTAAAGCTGCTCCCTCTGATTCCCCAGTCCGCTAACGGGCAAACCAGCGGATCCGCAACCGCACCCGTGAATATAGATCAGTGGACGATAGATGTTAGCCACAACTTCAGTAGCAAGGATCGGTTGCACGGCTACTACGCTTTCCAGCGCGACCAGCGCGGCGAGCCTACGCTGCAAGGGAACAATATTCCCGGATTTGGCGACACTCGCCAATCTCACCGCCAGATATTCACGCTGAACGAAACTCGGATCTTCAGCTCAAATGTGGTTAATGAGGTTCGGTTTGGTTTCAATCGCATTCACATCACGTTCAGCCCGAACGCGAAACTCAACCCCCTCGACTTCAATATCAACGATGGCGTCACAGAGGCGATTGGGCTGCCGCAGATTTCCATTGGCGGCGGCGGTGTTAACTTCGGTGGACCATCCGGCTTTCCGCAGGGCCGTGCCGACACGAATTTCGTTGTCTCTGATACGCTCAACTACCAGCGCGGCAAGCACTCGCTCAAGTTCGGCGGCGAGTGGCGGCGTTTCTACAACAACAACACCAACAAAGATACCGGAGCCTTTACTTTCGCCAACACCGCCGCTTTTCTGGCGGGTAACGCGAACGGGTTCGCTGCCACGCTGGGCGATGTTTCGAACGCGATTACTCAGGGAGCGCTGGGTTTGTTCGTTCAGGACAATTACAAATTGCGGCCCAACCTAACCCTGGAATTGGGTCTGCGTTATGACTGGCTCATGTCGCCGACCGAGCGCTACAACCGCTTCGTAGATTATGTAATTCAGACCAACTCGCTGGTTCGCGTGAACAGCGGCATCGCGCCGGTATATAAAACGAACGGAAAGAACTTCCAACCGCGCGTAGGTTTCTCGTGGGATCCATTTAAGAATGGCAAGACTTCGATACGCGGAGCTTATGCGATTCTCACGGATCAACCGGTTACCAATCTCGTAACCGGCAATTCCTCGAATCCGCCATTTGCAACAGCGGTCACGTTGCCCCTTACTATTCCCACGACCAAACTTACCAACGCGAGCTGTAACGCGGGCTGTGTTGCCGTTCCCGGAGCGACGATTTCCCCGAGTTCCGTGGATCCAGGTTTTGACACTGCGTACGTGCAGTCATGGAACCTGAACGTGCAACGCGAACTGATGTCCGGACTGGCAGTGTCAGTCGGATACTTTGGCTCAAAGGGGACGCACCTGCGGCAATCGCGAAATTTGAACCAGGCTTTTTTTAATTCGGCGCTCGTCTCTACGCGGCCATTCCCGGCCCTCTCGCTTAGTAGCCCCATCTCTCCCGGCACTCCCTTATTGAACATTACCGAGCGCGAGGGCACCGGCATTTCGAACTACAATGCGCTCTGGGTAACCGCCAGTAAGCGCCTGTCGAAAGGTTTTCAGTTCAACGCATCGTACACATTTTCAAAGTCGACTGACTACGGCTCGCAAAGCTCTCGTAGAGTCACGCTGCAGGACTGCAACAACAACCGCGGCGATCATGGGCTGTCGGACTTTGACGCGCGCCATAGGGTTGTGTTTAGCGGGATCTATGAACTGCCGTTCCGCAAGAACCAGCTTGTTGGCGGCTGGCAGCTTTCCGCTATCGTCCAGTCACAGAGCGGGAATCCAGTAAACCTTTTAGCCGGTAATGCCGGAGCGAACGCCAACTCGCTGACCGGACTCGCGACTTTGCGGCCGGACGTGGGTGGTCCGATTACTATCCTGGGTACCGCTGCTGCAACCGGTAATGGCGTCCAATGGTTCCCGAATTCGGTCTGTGATCCTCGGCCCGGCGGTTCATGCCCAGCCGGCGCCGTAGCCGTCTTGCCGGTGTCTGTCGTTAACGGCAAGACCATATTTCACTTCGGTAGTTTCGGCCGCAATACAATAATTGGGCCGACATTCAACAACACCGACCTCTCAATTATCAAGCGCACCAAGATTGGCGAGAACAAGATCATAGAGTTCCGCTGGGAAATCTTCGATCTCTTGAATCATGCCAATTTTGGTCAGCCAGGGCGTGTTGCGCAAGTAGGCAGCACAACGTTCGGCGTGATCACCAATACACGCTCCCCAACCGGTGACTCGGGATCGTCAAGGCAGATGCAGTTTGCTCTTAAATTCAAGTTCTGAGCTTGGCCTTAGGTTTACGTTTGATTCGCGCGCACCGGTCAACCATGGCCGGTGCGCTTTTTTGTGTGTGTCAGAAGCCCGACCGTAAGGGAGGGCATCCAATCCTTATCGATCGATCGCCAATGAGACTCGCCCTCCGTGACGGTCGGGCTACTGACACCTCAGCGAAACGGTTCATCGCCCTGTTCATTGTTGACGTAGTCAATGGCCCTTTCAACTGGGTGTAATTAAAAGTGGGAGTTCGCGATTGTGTCAGAACCGAGAGCGGTAGCGACCGGATCCTACGCGCACCGGCCAGAAAAACTCCGTGAACTACGTTAATGTTCGATCCGGTCGCTACCGCTCGCGGTTCCGTAACGACGTGTGCCGACTCTCACTTTTAATTGTCAGGAATTCCATAAACATTGTACTTTCGGCGATCAACTGATCCGCGCTCGTCGCCGTGAAGCCAGGTTCCATAGCAGCGGAAAGTTATCAGATAGGCCAAAGGCTGAGTTCGCCGCTGAAAATCGACATAGTCGAGTCTGTCCATCGGGAGTTCTTGCTGGAGTAGCCCTAGCTACTTTGTGTCAGAAGCCCGACCGTCAGGGAGGGCATCCAATCTTTATCGATCGATCGCCAATGAGACTCGCCCTCCCTGACGGTCGGGCTTCTGACACGCTTTCACAAATGCTTCCGAAAGAACGTCGCAATCTTCCAGGCATCGATCGCCTTCCAGGGCAGTTCGGCGGTCGTGTAATGACCGCACGGCAGCCACACGACGTCTAGATCGATTCCCAAGGCTTTCACTTCGGCGATCACCTGGCGCGATAGATCGACCGGGAAGGTTAGGTCGTAGCGCGCGGCGATGAAGCGCATCGGCCTCGGCTTCATCTCAAGCAGTCGCGGGATAAAAGGCACGGGACTGATCGGCTTCCAGAATTCGCGCAATTCGTCGACCGTCAAGTCGGTTTCAATTCCTTCGCGCACGTGTTGCGTAGAGATTCCCTGCCACACAACATCGGCAACGTAACCGGACACATGATTGAAAACCCCGACATCGATCGATGCGTCGTGAGCGAAGGTGAGAAAACCAATGCACGAGCCGATGCTGGTGCCGAGGATGCCGATGCGTTCGAATCCCTGATCTTTCAACCAGCGCACGGCCGAGCGCGTGTCCAGAACCGCCTGGCGCATCGATTGGATCGTGCGCCCGATGTTTGAACCGACCAGATGATCGGCGCGTTCGAGTTCCGGTGGCCGGCGTTCTTCGTGATAAGGCAGAGTCAGACGCAAAGCAGTCATGCCCAGACCGTTGAAGATGCGGCACGCTTCGACGTGGCTATCAGGTTGCGCGTTCCACTGTGGCAAGACGACAACAGCGGCGCGGGGCTTTCCTTTACGTTCACGACGGGGCGTAAACAGGCGCGCGCTAGCCAGATTGTTTGCGGGCGAGGGAGTTTCGATGGCGCTGGTCCACGTCAAACGATCGCCGGCGAGACGGTAGTCAGAAACCGCGGGCAGCGCGAAGAAGTCTTCGCTGCGCGCCATCACACGTTTAGCGTGCGCGCCGAAGAGGACCCGCGGATCCACACCGTTGACGTGCTCTATGAATTCGGTGCCCCACGCGAAAGGGCGCACGATTCGATTGTCGTCGCGCTGCGAATGCTTGATTTCGCGGGCGCGCATCCATCTGCCGAACAAATTCACCTCAACGCCGAAAAGAATCAAAAACGTCTAAAGTTTTCCCGAGTTGACGATCCTAAAGGCGGGTCGATCCGAAATCAAGGCCAAACCATCTGATAAGGAGTTTTGGCCGAACACCATTTTACAAATCAGGTCATATGCTCCATGCTAATGCTACGTCCGTCTCGGTGTTCAAAGTAGGACTAGCGGAGGCCACATGAAAACAGCCGATCTGATCGAAGAAGCGATTTCTCTTCCCGTGGAAGAGAGAGCCGTGGTCATTGACTCACTTCTTAGAAGTCTCAACCCCTCGAGAACGGAAAATGATCAGAAATGGGCGGCCGTAGCCAAACGACGCTTGGACGAACTGCGCTCAGGGAGGGTAAGAGCTATCCCCGGAGATGAAGTCTTCCAAAGAATCTGGAAAAGATTCGATAAGTGAGTTACTCGTTCCACCCGGAAGCCGAGGCTGAGTTCGATCGAGCCATCGAGTATTACGAAGAGCGTGAGGCCGGTTTGGGTTACGACTTTGTGATCGAGGTTTATTCAGCGATCGAACTGGCAGTTACTTATCCCAAAGCTTGGACAATTATCGAAGGAGACCTCAGAAGATGTCTCGTTCATCGATTCCCGTACGGAATTCTGTATGCGGAAGAAGGTGAAGACTTGTTCATCGTGGCCGTAATGAACCTCCACAAAGATCCGGACTATTGGAAACATAGGATTGGATGAGATTCGCTCCGCTTCGCGCGCATCCATCGTCCGAACAAATTCACCTTACCCGTTTCAAAAACGGCGACCAAATCTTGCATATTACCTGTCAGTCATCCTAGAGTTGAGTCCACTTGAAAATCAAGCAAGGTTAACACAGGCTCTCGGTGTTCGCGTCTCGTGCGCATGCCGACTGTCATGTGGGGCATCCAGTTCCCCGGGTTCCCCGTGCGCAAGGTGTCTGTAGTTGAGATGACCATGTGGCTTAGAAAAAGCAGGACCGGAATTGTCGCTGTTACGATTCTCGGATTGTTGGCCGTAAACGCTTGTCTGCCAAAGCCAACCTCTGAATCGGGAGGCGGCGTCAACATTACAGTTTATGGTTTTTCGATCATGAAAGAGTCGTTGGAAAAAGCTATCTACCCGGCGTTCGCGGCCAAAGTGAAAAGAGAGCATGGCTTCGATGTCCGCTTCACATCGTCGTTTGCCGGATCGGAAACCGTCACCAATCAAATCCTCCAGGGCGTAAAAGCCCAGATAGCGATTCTTTCGATCGAACGCGACGCGCAGCGGCTCAAAGACAGTGGGTTGGTAACTTCGGACTGGCATGCGTTGCCGCAGAAAGGCATCGTCAACAAAACGCCGTTCGTGATTCTCGTGCGCAAGGGAAACCCGAAAGGCATCCATGACTTTCCCGATCTCGCCAAACCGGGAATCAGGTTGATTCATCCCGATCCGATCAGCTCAGGCGGCGCGCAGTGGTCTATCCTGGCCATTTACGGTTCGGAACTCGTGAAGTCGGAAAAGGAGAACGGTGAGGCCGATCACGCGCGCGCCGTCCAAATGCTGCAAGCAATCTGGCGCAACGTGATCTCAACGCCAAGCTCGGCGCGCGAGGCGCGCACTCAATTCGAACTCGGCAACGGCGACGCGCTGGTGACTTATGAACTCGACGGGTTACTGATGAAGCTTGGTAACGCGAAGCTTGACGCCGAAATCGTGGTTCCGGAAGCGACGATCCTCAGCGAGCATCCGGCGGTCGTAGTTGACCGCAATGTCTCGGCCGCAGATCGGCCGGTAATCGATGCTTTCATACAGTATCTCTGGAGCGACGAAGCGCAGCGCGCCTTCGTCAGATTCCATTTCCGTTCCAGCACGAATGACGCGCTGAATCAGGAAAACAAGGAACTCGCACTCATCAAGTATCCCTTCACAGTGGACTATTTCGGCGGTTGGGACAAAGCTTATCCCGAGGTGATCGAAGGGGTGTTTCGAGATTCGGTCCAGAAAAGATGAAGATTCCCACCTTGCGGCATGTTCGCGGATTCGACGTGGTGCGCCCGCTGAGTATCGGCGTGATGCTGGCAATCATGCTGCCGCTGGTGATTCTGCCGCTGCTTTCAATCTTTCTTTTCGGCACCAGCAAAGGGCTGGGAGTGTTCTGGTCGTCTTTGATCGCGCCCGAAGCGATCTTCGCGCTCAAGCTGTCGATGGTCACGAGTTTCTGGGCGACCGTTTTCAACGTGTTCTTCGGTTTGTTCGCTGCGTACGTGCTTTCGCGCTACGACTTCTGGGGCCGCAATGCGGTGATCGTGACCATTTCTTTGCCAACTGCAATCCCAACGGCCGTCGCCGGATTTGCTTTGTTGCTTCTGTGGGGACCCAACGCGACGCTGGGACGCTTGCTGAATACGCAAGGCGCACATCTGGTGTTCACGCCTTACGCGATTATTCTGGCGAACATCTTCGTCACCTTTCCGCTGGCCTTTGGCGTGATTAAGCCGGTGTTCGACACGATGAGCCGTTCGCTGGAAGAAGCGGCGGCGACCATTGGGGCCACGCGCTGGCAAACGTTCTGGCATGTGACGCTGCCGAGTTTGCGCGGCGCGATCGTGGGCGGCGCGCTGCTTACCTTCGCCCGCGCGATTGGCGAGTTCGGCTCGACGATTCTGGTCTCGGGTAACCTGGCCGGGCGGACGCAGACCGCGCCGCTTTACATCTTTGCCAAATTCAACGAAGGACAAATCGAAGCCGCCAACGCAATCGCGATTGTGCTGGCGCTGCTGTCGTTCATTATTTTCAGCGTGCTGTTTTTTGCGCGCGACTGGCTCGAATTTGAAACTCAGGAAAAATGAATCCGAAAATGGCACTTGCTCCCGACACTGATCAGCTACATGTGTCCTGCGCTCCGGATCGCGAAGCGAGAACCGGGGTGGCCGCCAGTGTGCACGGCATCAGCAAGCGCTTTCAAAAGACGCGCGTCCTTGAAGATGTCAGCTTTGACGTGGCCGAAGGCGAGTCCCTGGTTCTGCTTGGTCCTTCGGGCAGCGGCAAGACCACGGTTCTGCGCATCATTGCCGGGCTGGAACAGCCATACACGGGGCGCGTGGTGCTTCACGGCCAGGACGTGACCGAGTTGCCCGCGCGTGAACGTGGTGTCGGGGTGATCTTCCAATCTTATGCGCTCTTTCCGCGCATGACAGTGGAAAAGAACATCGCGTTTGGTTTGAAAATTCGCCGCCGGCCGCGCAAGGAAAGAAAAGAAACAGTCAATCGCCTGATCAAGCTGGTCCAGTTGGAAGCACACCGCAAGAAATACCCGTGGCAGCTTTCAGGTGGACAGCAGCAACGAGTGGCCATCGCGCGCACGCTTGCATACAAGCCGCAGGTCCTGCTTTTCGACGAACCCTTCGGCGCGTTGGATGCGCAGACCCGCGTGCGTCTGCGCCGCGAGATTCGCGCGCTGCTAAGGCAGGTGAAGGTCCCGGCGATCTTTATCACCCACGATCAGGAAGAAGCTTTGGAATTGGGCGATCGCATCGCCGTGCTGAACAACGGACACCTGGAACAGATTGGCACGCCCGATGAGGTTTACAATCATCCCTCGACGGAATTCGTCGCTACGTTCCTGGGCGCGGCTAATTTGCTTCTGGGCGTCGTCGTCCCCGGCGCGGTTGAGGTCGGAGTCGCCCGTTTGCCGGCGACTGAAGAGACGAAAAAGTTTCGCGCGGGCCAATCCGTCAAGCTGGTCTTTCGTCCAGAGGACGTCTGTCTGAGTCCGGATGCGAAGTTGCCGGAAGGGTGTCGCCGGCTGGCCAACGGCGTGATCGAGGAAGTGAGTTTTGTGGGCGCTTACGAACGCTTGAATGTTCGCTTAGATCTTACGCATCGCCGGCAGACGGAAAGCGAAGCCCCGCTCAACGACGTCACAATCAATACACCTGACAGCATGACGGGCGTTCCCATTATGGTCACGCTACCCAAACCCGAAGCCACCGCCACCCGATACAAGGCCGGCGATCGCGTAGCCGTCGGTCTGACCTCGTTTAGCGTGCTCCCCAATTACACGCTGGCCAGACAAAGGTGAGGCAACTTCGCCTTCCTGTTTTATTCCTCGCTACGATCTTCGTGTGCGCTGGTTACTCGCGCGCCCAGACGAAAGTTCCCAAGGCCGACACGGAGAGTTGGAATGACGTTCAGCTTACCATTCCGCTCAGCAAGAAAGTTGATTTTCTGATCCAGGGAACGGTGCGAATTGGCGGCAATCTCACTACGCCGGTCGATGAGCGTTGGGGATTTGGTTTCAACTACAGGGTCCAAAAGTACATCACGCTCAACGAGCTGTATTTTCATCGCGAAGCCAAGCCTCCGAATGGGCGGCAAGAACAGGAAGACCGGCTGAGTTTTGGCGCGACCTTAAACATACCCATTGGCCGATTCATACTGGTGAATCGCAACTGGCTCGAACGGCGTTGGCGGCAGCCGCAGGTGGACGCGTGGCGCATGCGCAACCGCGTTCGAATTGAGCATCCGTTCCAGATCCAGAAACAGTCATTCATCTTCTTTAATTTCTGACGAAGTGTTCCACGATTGGAGTCTGCATGGTTGGGTGCGAAACAGATTCGCGGTCGGCGTCAACCATGCTTTCAATAAGAACTTCACGTTGGAGATTTATTACATGCGACAGAACGATGGCCGCACGCGCCCTGGCGATCTCAACGTCATCGGCAGCGCGATGAGGTTTAAGCTATAAAAGAAAACCGCCGCGCGAGGCGGCGGTCTCTTTCCGGCGGTTGATTACAGGCCTCAATTGATAAATAGCGTAACCGTCACGCTGTGCTGGAGCGCCCCGCTGGTGCCGGTGATCGTCGGATGGAAAGTGCCGCGGGTTGCGTTGCCGGCCACCCTTACCGTCATCGTTGAAGAGCCCGAGCCGACGACAGAAACAGGAGCGAATGTTGCCGTCGTGCCGGCTCCAAACCCTGTCGCGCCAAAGGTCACAGTACCGCTGAAGCCGCCCGTTCCAGTTATCGTCACGGTGTAAGTGCCACTGTTGCCATGCTTGATCGTGCGCGAAGCGGGCGTCACTGAAAGTGTAAAATCAGGATTCCCAACTACCAGAGTAACCGTAGTCGAGTGTGCTATACCGCCCGCACTCGTGCCGGTAATCGTCAAAAGATAGGACGCGGCGGCAGTCGCGTTGGTAGTGACCGTCATCGTGGACGAGCCTGATCCGGCTACCGATGCGGGACTGAACGAAGCCGTCGCTCCTGCCGGCAGACCGCTGGCACTGAATGTCACGGTGTCAGCGAAACCTCCGGTCGCGGTCACGTTGGCGGTGTAGTTTGTGCTTCCGGTAGGAGCGACCGCTTGCGATGCCGGCGTGGCCGCAATCGTGAAATCAGGATTTGCAACAACCAGAGTTACAGTCGCGGAGTGAACCGGAGCGCCGCCGGGACCAGTGCCGGTGATCGTGAGAGTGGAAGAACCAACCGGCGTAGTCGCGCTGGTTGTCACCGTCATCACTGCTGAGCCGGAACCGGTCACAAATGTCGGGCTGAAACTCGCCGTGGCTCCTGCGGGTACTCCGCTGGCGTTGAAGGTGACATCGCCGGCGAATCCATTGGTGGCCGTGATAGTAGTTGTGTAACTCGTGCTTCCGCCCGGCGCGACTGCCTGCGATGCCGGTGTTGCGGCGATCGTGAAGTCGGGCGTGGGCGGCACGGCGCAAGCGCGAATCGCTTTGTTCACGTTCAAACGTCCGCCGGTGATCGTCTTCCCCGAAAGCGAAGCAATCAGATCGACGTTGTTGAGGAGGTTACTTTTCACGCCGGCCGTGTCGAGTGTGCATTTCGAAAGCACGAGCACCGCCGCGCCGGACACGTGCGGCGTGGCCATCGAAGTGCCGCTGAAAAATGAATAGGTCCCACCAACGACCGTTGAAAGAATATTGACACCCGGCGCGCCCAGATGAACCGTAGTGGGACCGAAGTTGGAAAAGTTCGCCAGCAGATCGCGGTTGTCAGTTGCCGCCACGGCCACGACGTTGGTAGCGCCATTCAACGAGTAGTCAGCCGGATAAAAAGCCGTCACGTCATTGTTCGCCGAGCTGTTGCCGGCTGCGGCCACGAACAGCATGTTGTTGAGATTGGCCTTGTTGATTTCATCGAGCAACGCTTGCGAGAAGCCGCCGCCGCCCCAACTATTTGAAAGCACGCGCACATTTGCGCCGCCCGTCCCGGCGAAGGCTGCCTTCGCTTGAATCGTAAATTCGATAGCATTGATCGCATCGGCCGTCGTGCCGCTGCCCTGCGCATTCAAAAATTTCGAGCCCATAATGCTCGCCGTCCAGTTGACGCCCGCGACGCCCTGGGCATTGTTGCCGACTCCGCCGATCGTTCCCGACACGTGTGAACCGTGATTGTTATCGTCGAGCGGATCGCAAGTCTTGGTAATGGCGTTGAATCCATGCGTGCCGGCGGCGCAGTTAATAGTCACGGCACCAATATTCACTGAAAACGCGGTCGGCGCCGACCACACGTTCGCCGCAAGATCCGGATGAGTGTAGTCGATTCCCGTGTCGATGACTGCGACGACGTTGGCGGTCGAGCCGGTCGAAATGTCCCAGGCCGCAGTCGCGCTGATGTCCGCGCCCGGCGTTCCAGCAACGCCACCGATCACCTGTCCCGTATTTTGCATTCCCCACAAAGAACCGAAACTTGTATCGTTGGGAATGGCGTCGGCGCGCACGATGTAGTTTGGTTCGGCATACAAGACGTCGCCGCGCGCTGACAATTCGCGGACGAGAGTAGCGGCGTTCTTACTGCGCGAGTGTATAAGTCGCGCACCGCGGCCGCCAATCTCCTCGTCATGATCAGCGTCGGCATCTCGCTCGCAATCGGCCACGTTGAAGTCCGTCGCGCCGTCGCGGAGCTTTACGATCACCTCACCGGCGACTGCTTCATGGCCGTTGACGATTTCGGTCTTGTCAGAGTTTGAACTAGCGTGCGAGTGCTGGATCACGAAAAAAGCCGCGAGCGCGGGCAAAATAAGCAGCGCCAGTATCATTCTGGCTTTCAGGGTCGGCTTGAGCTTCATACAACCTCCAATGAATTTGAGATGGACAGTTTGGTCAGCGAGATCGGACCTGCGGCGATACAGCTAAATTCTTTACAGTCACTTGAAATTGCCAATTGGCGACGAACCCCAACTTTTCACAAACCACCGCCGTGGAATAGCGAGCGAGTATATCACTCTCAATCCTGGCTGCAAACAAATTCACGCCGTCAACAAGCATCTCACGTTCGATCTCGACTTCATGGGCAGAACGACGGACGCACGCGTCCTGGTGACCTCAGCGTCATCGGAACCGCGATGAGATTTCGTCTGTAATACCTAACGCGTGAATGGTGCGGCGAGAATCAGGCTAAAGTCGAGTCTGTGGAATTGAGTAGCGTTCTGCCTCATTAGAAAAAGTAAGACAACCGTATAAGAAAAAGGCCGGATTGCAAAATGATCTGCAAGCCGGCCTTGTCTTTTTTGCTTGTGGTTCCTATAACCCGCTGGTGCCCTGCGGACTGCCGACGCCGGTCACGAAGTCCCACCCGGCTGTGCAACTGAAACTGCCTGCGGTGCCGGTCAGAATGTCCCGGAAGCTGATCGTGCCAAGCCGACCATAAGTATTGGTCAAAAGGGCTGGACTATTAGCGTAGGCGTGACCTGACAGGTTTTCCATCCCAGCTAAGCACGGCGACGAGACGCTGGTTCCGCCAAAAACGAGCCAGCCGCTGAAGCCCTGACAACGCGTACTGTCGTAAACAGAGACGCCAGTGTTTGGATCAGCGTCTGAGGACACGTCCGGGATACCACGCTTGGTGCCGACAATGCTGAAGATGCCATCTTGGTATGAAGGTCTGGATTCGAAAGCGCTCGGACCGCCGCCGCTCCCGCTCCAGCCGGTTTCATTAAGGAGGTTGCCCGCGGCATCAGTCTTTACGCTGGTGCCGCCGGCAGCTACGACGTAGGGCGAAGCGCTGGGATAAATGGTTACTCCACCCGTATCGCCGCTGGAAGCGAAGTACACAACCCCAGTGGTTTGGAAAAAGTGGAAATCGTTTGAAGCTTCGGTGGAGAATTCGCTGCCGCCCCAGCTCATTGAAACTTGTTTCGCTCCAGCCAGAGTGCTAGCCACGTCTACAGCAGAAAAAAGATTCGCGAAGCTATTGCTGGCTGCTTCCACCAAAACGATCTTGGCGGTGGGCGCCATCGCATGCGCCCATTCAATGTCAAGCGCCGCTTCTTGTGCCCAGCCACAGTTGGTCCGTGGCTTGGCGCCATTGGCATAAACCACCTGAAAAACTTGGTTCGTTGGAGCCAGCACATTGGTCGAGGTTTCCTGTGGCAGACCGAACTGCGCCGAGAAAACATTGAAATCATTAAGCGCGGTCGGATAGTGGAAAGCGTCCACAATGACGATTAAACCAGATCCGCCGACAGAACCCAGACCGTAAAATGAACGAAGTTGTGCCGGGGTCATGCCGCCACCCGGCCCCAGACCACCCTCGGGTTGGCCCAGTCTTATCAAATGGTTGGTATGCGCTCGTAAACCTCTATCCGATGGATCCTCTATGGTTGAATCAGGCACATGTATCGATCCCTGTCCGCGTCCCTGAGAGTTCACATGTCCCACGCTTAGCGCCAAGCTTCCTATTACCAGGAAAGCGCAAATGGCCAGACTCTTAATTGCGGCGTGCTTCATTATCTATTCCTCCAGATCTTTTGGTGAGCAACTTGGGAGCGTTGTGTTCGTCCCACGTTATCTTGAATTACGCGCATCACTCGTCTATCGAGCGAACGACAAGTTTAGCACTGTGCATAATCAAGTCAAGTGTAAAAAAAGTAGTGTTCTAATCGTTGCCGCTACTCGACGTCGGCTGCTTCGGTCTAGAATGAAGCTCGGCACCCACCGCTCTGATAATGTCGCCTCTTCTCGATCAATGCGGTAAACTCTAAGAATAAATGAGTTTGGAATCTGCATTGATGTCCTGGAGTGGCGGCAAAGATAGTTGCCTCGCACTCTATGAGATTCAGCGAGCGGCGAGCTATCGCGTGGCGACGTTGTTGACGACGGTGACGCGCGATTACGATCGGATTAGCATGCACGGAGTGCGTCGTGTGCTGCTAGAAAAACAGGCCGCCAGTCTAGGCCTACCGCTTCATCAGGTGCTCATTTCAAAAGGCGCAAGCAATGAAGAGTACGAGACGAATCTGATCGAGGCGGTCTCGGCGTACAGTGATCAGGGCATAGACTCGATCGTGTTCGGCGATCTGTTTCTTGAAGACATCAAAACGTATCGCGATCAGTTTTTGGCCCGGCATGGCTTGCGAGGGATCTATCCCGTCTGGCAGCGGGACACGACTGAGTTCATTAAGGAGTTTATTGAATTAGGATTCAAAGCGGTGGTTGCCTGCGTGGATGCGAAAGCCCTCGACCAATCATTCGCTGGAAGAATAATCGACCATGCCTTTCTGGCCTCACTTCCGGCGAACGTTGATCCTTGTGGAGAGAATGGAGAGTTCCATACGTTTGTCTTCGACGGACCGAACTTCAAAGAGTCAGTCAGGTTTTCCATTGGCGAGACAATTCAAAGAGATTCTTTCTGGTTTTGTGATCTAGTGCCGCAGTGATAAAGTCCTGATTCCCAGGTAGCACGTAAAAGAGAATCCCAGACTTAAAGGAGAAACCAACAATGTCGAGACCTCGATTTGTCGTACTCGCTTTGATAATTCTGGCAGCAGCCGCTTCGCGTCTGATTCCGCACCCACCGAACGTAGCCTCGATTACCGCCGTTGCTCTCTTTGGTGGAGCATACCTTACCAACAAACGGCTGGCGTTGATCGTGCCGCTGGCTGCGCTTTTTCTCAGCGATATCGTTCTGGGCTTCTACCGCCACATGGAGATCGTTTACGGCAGCTTTCTCCTGGTGGTTTGCCTTGGTTTCTTGCTGCAAAGGAAGCGTTCGGCGCTGCGAATTGCCGGAGCAGCTCTGGCAAGCTCGGTCGTGTTCTTTGTGGTGACGAACTTCGGTGTCTGGGCCTTTGAATCGTTGTATCCCAAAACAGCGGCGGGCCTGCTGGCCTGCTACGTGGCGGCGATTCCGTTCTTCCAGAACACACTCGTCGGCGACGCTCTCTACACGGCGGTGATGTTCGGCGGCTTTGCAGTTGCCGAGAAGTTGTTTCCCATTCTGCGCGAGCGTGATCTGGGACACCCGCAATCAGCGTAAACAAGAATGACGAACGCACGGATTGTTTCCTTTCTACCTTCCGCGACCGAGATGGCATTTGCTCTCGGTCTGGGCGATCAAATCGTCGGCATCACACACGAGTGCGACTATCCGCCTGAAGTGCGAAGCAGGCCGGTAGTTGTTCGCAACGTTCTTCCCATCGAGAAGATGAGCCAACCGGAGATTGATGCGGCCGTGACGCAAAGAATGCGAGACGGTCTCAGCCTTTATCAGGTGGATGAGAAGTTGCTGCAGGAACTCGCTCCCGACATAATCCTGACACAAGACTTGTGTCAGGTCTGCGCGCCTTCAGGGAATGAAGTAACCCAGGCCCTAAACCTGCTGCCGAAGAAACCTCAGATCCTTTGGCTGACGCCGAAATCCCTGGAAGAAATCTTCGATAACCTGCGCGAGTTGGGACAAGCAACTGGCCGTGTAAAAGAGGCTGAAGAGTTGATTGCCGCCGGTCGCGCTCGATTGGAAAAGATCGCGAGCGTCACGCGCAGTCTGTCGCAACGTCCGCGTGTCTTTTGCATGGAATGGCTCGATCCGGTTTATTGCAGCGGCCACTGGATGCCTGAGATGGTTGAGATCGCGGGCGGGCGGGATGCGCTTGCTCACAAGGGAACGGATTCGGTTCGTATTCCCTGGGATGATGTTTTGGAGTGGGCGCCGGAAGTCCTGATCATTACGCCCTGCGGTTTCAACTTGGATAAAGTGATCGAGCAGACTCCACAACTTTTCAGCAATCCCGGCTTGTCCGATCTTCCCGCGGTGCGCGCTGATCGTGTATATGCGGTGGACGCGAACTCTTACTTCGCGCGACCCGGACCCAGAGTAGTAGATGGCACGGAGCTTCTGGCCCATCTCATTCATCCCCAGCTTTTCCAATGGGAAGGATCGCAAGCAGCATTCCGAAGGATCGAATTGTCCAACCCGGCTCCCACGAGCTTCTCGGTCGCCAGTCTTGCATGAGGGACGACAGTGAGCGCCAGCGAACAAATCATTTCAGATCCATTCCGCGATCAATCAAAACAGAAAAGCTGCTCAAGCTGTGGCGTGAATTTCACGTGCGGGCCAGCGGCTGGAGGACAGGGTTGCTGGTGTGAGGCACTGCCACACGTCTCTCTAGTTGCCGGCGCGGATCACGACTGTCTCTGTGCCGAATGTCTAAGCGAAGCGATTTCAAAACTGCCTAGAGCGAACGCGGACATTTTCACCTCAACCGACCGTGCTATGACATCACCGCCTACGCTTGTGGAGGGTGAAGACTATTATTGTGAAGGACCGGCGATCGTTTTCACCGCTCGCTTTCTTCTGCGTCGCGGCTATTGCTGCGAGAGCGGCTGTCGCCACTGTCCGTACGACAAGGTGCGCAAGTAGAATCCGATCATCAGCGTATTCAGGAATGCAGTAAGACCGCTAGCGTAAATCCACAAAACAAAAAAAGCGGCCAGACTTATTATTTGTCCGACCGCTCGCATTCGTAACTCAGCGTGTTTATCAGTTCCGTTTAGCCTCTTTCATCTCTTGGTCGGCACGCTGTTGGGTGAAGAATACGAGCCCGTCTCTTCGTCTCGATATCGTAGTAACGAATGCAGTGCGGTTCGTCCCTTATTGAAATAGTATTGGGTTGGCCGCCCTAAAATCATCACCTCACACTCAGGCTAACGCACGATGCCGCGGGGACGGCGCGTGGACCGATGATTGTTTCGGCGAAGCGCTCCATCTCTTCGAGCTGCGGACTGCACTGCAGCAACAAGAGATCAACTCCCGCGGCTTCAAATTCTGCTATGCGTTCCGCAACCTGCTCAGGCGTGCCGATAAGTCCCGACCGCAGCCCGCGATTCGACACTGAGTAGTCTTCGAGCGAGACTTGCTGCTCAAGCTTTGTACCCGCCAGCCATTGCTGATAATTCTCGTAGCCGGCGGCCGATTGGTTGACGTTGGTGATGCGCGCCAGTTCCTTGCGCGCCTCTTCCTCCTTCTGGCGCACGATTGCGTAAGCGGCTACGCCATACTTCATTGGCGGAAGATTCAACCGCTCGCGCCTTTCGGACATGTCGGCAATCTTCTCGCGCACGCGCGCCGGTTCATCGCCGTGCATTACATAAGCGTCGCAGAGACGCGAGATCATCGCCTTTGCCGCTTCTGACTCGCCGCCCGCATAGATCACCGGACGTGGCTCCGTGAGCGGCTTGGGCTGCAACACGGCATCGTCGACGGCGTAATGCTTTCCTGTAAACGAGAAGTGGTCCTGCTGCCACATTCGATCGACTATCTCCAGCCACTCCGTCGTCCGCGCGTAGCGATCGTCATGCTGCTCAAACTGCACGCCGTATTTTTTCGCTTCGTCGGCCCACCAGGAAGAGACGACGTTCAGCGAGAGCCGACCGCCGCCGCCAATGTGATCGATGTTTGCCGCTTGCTTGGCCAGCAGCGCGGGCTGGTGAAAAGTCGGGCGTACCGCAACCATTAACTCGAGTGTTTTGGTGACTGCGGCAAGCGCGGCTGCGGTGGACCATGCGTCCAGCGATGGCGCCTCGACACCTTTGATATCGTTGAGATTCAGCTCGGCGATGAGCGTCAGGTCATAGCCAATTTCTTCGCTGCGCCGTGCCAGACGGCTGTTGTATTCCCAACTCGCTTCCATCTGTTCGTCATCGACGTTTCTCAACCAACCGCCGAAAACTGGTAACCAGTAACCGTAGCGCATTTGCTTGCCTCCTCTTCCAGAAAATCGACCAACCGCGCATGCGGATCGAAACCAACAACGCGCGGCGCATCAGCCACGAAATTTGACAGGGCATTGATGTCGTAATAGAGCAGAGACCCATCGCGATCGTCGATGATGTACTCGACGCCGCCGACGTCGATTTGCGCCGCCTGCACGATTCGCTCGACCGCGTCAATCACTTCGTCAGGAGACGTGTAGCCTTCGACCTGCAAACCAGTGCGCGGTGCGTCGATGGGGCAGGCGACGCGCGCCAACTCAACGCCGTCGGTCGTCTGGCAAATGTCCGCCGGACAGAGATTGAAGCTCTCGCCCGAAGTGAAGACCTTGATGCCGTAGAGATACTTGCCGCCCAGCGTTTCCACGCGTGTGATGTGGCCGCCGCGCGCGGGGACGAATTCCTGGACCAACGCGGTCTGATCGATTCCGAGATCGATTGTGCCCGCTGCGACAGCCCGCTCCAGCGAAGCCGGCGAGTCGTAGCGTACAATTCCCGCGCCGCTGCCACCGATGTTTGCTTTCACCACGATCGGAAAACGCAGATCGCGCGTGGCGGCGAGTGCCAGCGACGGGTGATTGATCACGCGCGCTCGTGGATAAGGAAGTCCCAACGAAGCGAGCAGCGAAAGCTGTAGCGCCTTCGAAGTCTCGATCGTGAATGCCGCGCGTCCATTGATTACCCGAACCCCGCAGCGCTCCAAGTGTTCGAGATAATTAAGCGTGTAGAAGATCCCCTGTCCGTTTCCGCGCAGGTAAGCCGAAGGGCTCATGCGGTTAAAAAGCAGCGCATACTCGCTTTCGGTTTCCTCGGGATCGTAATGATGCTTAGAGGCCTCGACGGCGATATAGGGCGTGCCGCGCCGGTCGAGTTCCGCAAACAGCAGTCGGAACCAGTCGGGATGTTCGTAGTAGATGGCAATAGGTCTTGATTCGGTGGTCATGTTGTCTCCTGAGTCATGGTTCAGCCCAAAAAGAAAAAGGCCGCTCGAAATGAGCGGCCCGCTTGGTTTGTCATATTATAATTACGTCAGTCTATGGCATACAATGGAGTCCGCTCGGTCGATGGCTGATAACAACAACACATACACACGCAGCAGCACACTTGGCTGGATGTATGCTCGACTGTCGCGGTTCTGGTTGAGCTTTTCTTCATCGGCTAGTTCTACCGAGTTGACTTCGGCAACATACCTTATGAGCCAGTGGATGTCAAACCATAATAAGCCAGATCTCTCTTCAGATAGCATGCTTTCCCAGGCGGACATGTATTATCAGTTCCGTTTAGCCCCTTTCATCTCTTGGCCGGCACGCTGTTGGGTGAAGGACTAGGCGATGAAGTGCGCGCCGCAGTAGAAAATGCGATCCGCGATCGCGGATCGCAGATTGTAACCAAACATATCCTTTGATCGCACGGGCGAGTGTCCACGCATAATCGATTCGGTTGAACCAGGAGAAAAGGGATCCGCGCCGCTTCACGGGCATCCCTTTTCTCTTTCGGCTGCGAGTTGTTTATTTGTGCCTACTTATCTCGGGCAACCTTGCACGCAGTTGCGATGCGCTTCATTTGCCGCTCGCTCGCAAGCAGCACGGTCTGCTCCTGTCCGGCCGCGACAGGTACGTATCGCATTCTTGTGCGCTTGGTTGCATCCCTTGACACAGCGCTTGTGCTCCCGGCGCCTATCCTTTGCAACAGACTTCGCCTTCTCGCTTGCGACTCGTGCTCGCTCTAGGCCGGCGTCTGAGCGGCCCTTCGACTTGTCCGAAGCGGTGCCACGACCTTTGTCCGCACGGCCTGCCGACGCGTCAGAAGATTTTCCAATTCCCCGGTCGACGCCCGTGCCCGCAGGTGGACCGCCTGCCGAACGACCTGCACCACGACCGCGGCCCTGCGCCGAAGCCATCACTTGCAGCCCGGCCATAAGTACAAACACCAGGCCAAATCTCGCGATCATTTTCAATGCATTCTGCATAACTTTCCCTCCATCAAGATAATTTCTTCAAACGTCAGGGGGACAAGGCGAGAGGAGAGCGCAACCATCTTAGCAAAAGCTTCGTTACAACAAAAGTTGCGGCTTGACCCAGCCTCTGGTTTAGTCGCGTTTGATTGTCGTCTCCCGCACGACATTGACGTACAAAGAGCGTTAGATATCCCGACGCCGCGCGCGCCAGCGGCGAATCATCTGTGGCAGCATGAGCGAGGCTTGCACGATCGAACCCGACGTGAATCGTCGTGCCATGCCGCGAAAGAGCCGGCCCGCTTCCGGCGTGTAGTTGAACCACCAAACATCGGGCATGAACGAAATCCAATTCACGTGAATATGCTGGTGGTTGACGAGTTCGAGCAGACCAGCGCGCCCATGCGTGCGGCCAAAGCCGCTCTGCTTGACGCCGCCCCACGGCGTTTGCGCGACGGCGTGCGTGTAGAGAACTTCGTTCACCGTAACAGTGCCGGCGTCGATGCGCTCGGCAAGACGTTTTCCGCGCGCGATGTCGCGGGTCCAGACGCTCGCCGTCAGACCGTAGATGCTGTCATTCGCCAGCCGCAGTGCTTCGTCATCAGTTTTGAAAGTCATGATCGGAAGCACCGGACCGAAGGTTTCCTCGCGCATCACGTCCATCTCATGATTGACGTTTGTCAGCACGGTTGGTTCGAAGAAGGGTCCGGGCGCATTGGGAACGCGCTCGCCGCCGGTGAGCGCCACCGCGCCTCTCGCCGTGGCTTCGTACACGTGTCTTTCTACGATCCTTAGTTGACGCTCGCTGGTCATCGCTCCGATATCTGAATTCTTAGTTGTCGGGTTGCCCTGGCGCAGACCCTTCGTTTCCGCGACCACAGCCTTAATGAACTGCGGCGCGATACTCTCGTGAACGTAACAACGTTCAACTGCGGCGCAACATTGTCCTGAGTTTGCGAAAGCGCCCCAGACGGCGCCGCGCGCGGCATTCTCGATATTGGCATCGTCCAAAACGATCATCGGATCTTTGCCGCCGAGTTCGAGTACGACCGGCGTCAGATATTTCGCCGCGGCCTCGGCGACGCGCTTGCCGGTCGCCACGCTGCCGGTGAACATGATCTTGTCCACGCCCGCGCCTACCAACGCCGCGCCCGTCGAGCCGTCGCCGGTCACCACCTGCAACAACCCGTCAGCCAGCCCGGCGCGCGCGAACACGTCTTTGATTTTCAATCCCGTCAGCGGCGTCAACTCGCTTGGCTTGATCACGACCGCGTTGCCGGCCATCAGGGCCATCACGACTTCATCGAGCGGCGTCGCCCAGGGAAAGTTCCACGGCGAGATGATTCCAACGACGCCCAGTGGTTTGCAGACCGTGTAAGACGAGCGGCCCATCCACCCGTACAAGCCCACGCCGATTCGCTCGCGTCGCAGCAACGAGCCCGCGTGCCGCGCGAAGTAGTGCATCAGGTCGAGCGTCGGCACGATTTCCATCGCGATCGCTTCCGAAACGGGCTTGCCGGTTTCGCGCGTGATGAGTAGAGCGATCTCCTCGAGTTCCTTCAGAACGATCCGGCGAGCTTTCATAATCACGCGCCCACGCTCGCGGAACGACGCGCGCGCCCATGCGCTCTGAGCTTCACGCGCGCGACCGACCGCGCGCGCAACGTCCTCAGGCATTGTCAGTGGCGCGCTGCCGATCTCTTCGCCGGTAGCCGGATCGCGGGCGATGAGTTCAGCGCTCTCTAGTTTGGCGGGAATGCTTTGGGCCATCGCGAGAGATTATCGCCCAGAAGCAATGGCAAATGGAAGGCATCTCTTTGCGTTCCTTTGCGAGAAGCTTTGCGCTCTTTGCGTTCATACCCAAGTTACTTGAGACGGCTCTTGAGTGGAAGCGGAGAGTCGAAATCCCAAACGCGAAGGTCGCAAAGGCCTTCGCAGAGGAACGCAAAGGAGTGCCTGCCGTTTCCCCAGCGCGCTCAGTGTCGGCTACAATACGACTCCCAATTCGAACCAGTTGAGGAGAGACAATGCTCAAACCGCAGCTTACCGAGTTCATGCCCCGCATGGACCCCAAATCCGTCGCTATCATTCCCGCCGCGCGCGAAGCCGTGCGCTCGCACGATACGAATTATCGCTATCGCCAGAATTCAGACTTTTTCTATCTGACTGGATTTGAAGAGCCCGACGCGATCGCGGTGATTGCGCCGTCGCAGGAGAAGAAGTTCACGCTGTTCGTGCGCCCGCGCGATCCCGAACGCGCGATTTGGGACGGCTATCGCGCCGGCGTCGAGGGCGCCAAGACGGATTACAGCGCCGACGAGGCGTTCCCGATCGCCGAGTTTGACGAGAAGCTGCCGGAGATTCTCGACGGACCGGCGAGTCTCTACTACGCTTTTGGTCACGCCAACTCTGAACTCGACGAAAAGATCATTCGCCAGCTTACGCTGATGCGCGAGACGAATCGGAGGCCTTTGGAGCCGCCGCAAACGATCGTCGATCCGACCTTAATCCTGCACGAGATGCGCGTCTTTAAGAGCGAGGCTGAGGTTGAGATCATGCAGCGCGCGGCCGACATCGCCGCCGCCGCGCACATCGAAGCGATGAAGGCCGCGCGCGCGGGCATGAAAGAATACGAAGTCGAGGCGCTGCTCGAAGCGAGTTTTCGGCGCCAGGGCGCGGCCGGGTCTTCTTACACTTCAATCGTCGGTTCAGGCGCGAACGCGACCACGCTGCACTACATCACGAACCAGGACACGCTGCGCGATGGCGATCTGCTTTTGGTTGACGCCGGCGCTGAGTACCTGGGTTACGCTTCAGACATCACGCGCACGTTTCCGGTCAACGGAAAATTCAGCGAGGCGCAACGCGACATCTACGATCTCGTTTTGAAAACGCAGATGTCATGCATCGACATGGTTCGTCCGGGCGTGCGGCTTGAAGATCTGAAAACTCATTCGGTTGAAATGCTCACGGAAGGAATGGTGAAGCTGGGTTTGTTAAAAGGCGATCCCGCAAAGCTGATCGAAGAAAAGAAGTACATGCAGTTCTACATGCACAACCTCGGCCACTTTCTCGGCATCGATGTGCACGACGCGGGTCGCTACTACTTCAAAGGCGAATCGCGTCCGGCTGAACCTGGCATGGTGATGACGATCGAGCCGGGACTTTACATCTCGCCTGATACCAAAAACATTCCGGAAGGATTCAATCAGGACGTGCCCGCAAAATACCTCGGCATCGGTGTGCGGATCGAAGACGACGTGCTGGTGACCGAAAAAGGCGCGCGCGTGCTCACGAACAAGGTTCCGAAAGACGCGGGAGAAATAGAAGCGCTAATGGCGAAGTAAGCGAAGGCGATGAAACAAGTATTCGCGCTGCTGAATGAGATGGTCCGCGACGGCGCGCTTGAAAACTACGCAGTTGCCGGCGCCATTGGCGCAATGTTCTATGTCGAGCCTTTCTCCACGCAGGACATCGATGTCCTCGTAATGACACCAGCAGACCGGCTCGTTATCGAATTGCCTGGCCTGGACTACTTGAAAGCTCGTGGTTACACCGAGTTCAGAAATGAAGGAATCGTAATCGAAGACTGGCCTGTTCAGTTTCTCCCGGCCACGACGCAACTCGAGCGGGAAGCTTACCTTAATGCCGAGATTTCAAATTACGACGAGGTTCCGGTTCGAGTCGTTTTGCCAGAACACCTGGTTGCGATAATGTTGAGTGTGGGGCGGCCTAAAGATATCGCTCGAATTCAGGTGTTTCTCTCACAGGATGCAGTTAAGATCGACGCGTTGGAGGATTTAATTCAACGGCACAATCTGACAGAAAAGTGGGCCGAATATCAAAGGAAGTTCTTAGGATGAAAGACAATTCCGAAGTCGCAAAGCTTTATCGCCGAAAGGAACAACAGCGAAAGGACCGAGCGAGGCGTCCGGTGTCGGAAAAGCTGGAGATTGCCGCGAGACTTCGCGATGTTCAGCAAAAGCTTGTTCCTGCTCGCTCCGCCAATAAAGCAAAACGCGCTGCCGGCAAGATAGAAATTCGGATCAAGACTGCGTAGGAACTATTCGCCGATGAGTCTTAGAGCCTTTGCCTCTTCAATCAGTTTGAGTTTTCTCGCTAGTTGGAAATACAAATCCAGACCCTTTGTCATGTCCACATCCATCCGAAACGCGATGTTCTGCGTCAGGTAATCTTTGACTTCGGCGAGCGACAAGTTCTGTTGATCGGCCGCAATGTCTTCTAAGTGCGCGAGTCCTTCATCACGCGCCGCGGCGAAATCAATCGCCCGCACGCGGTCCGCTGCGCTCGCCCGCACCATCCACATCGCGAACACAAAGCCAAAGCCCGTGTAGTCGTGCCACAGCGCGGCTAGATCGAATACTCGGAATTGATCTCGCGGAATCTTCATCGCGGGATCACCAATGATCAGAGCCGCGTCGTTGTGCTCGAGCATTGCGGCGAGATCAGGTGGCGATGATTGCCATTCGGGCTCAAAGCCCAGGAACTCGCGGAAGATAATCTTCACCAGCGCGACCGACGTGCGCGATGAATCGTCGAGAGCCACGTGCGTCACCTTCTTCAGGTTGTTGCGTTTGGTCGCGAGCACCACGCTGCGCACGGCAGATCGCGAGCCAACACAAACATCCGGCACGATCGCAATGTCGGCGAGGCGCTGATATTCAATCACCGGAACCAGGGCGGCGTCGACTTCGCCGTGTTCAAGCATCTCAGCGCAGCGCGCGGGCGCCGCGTCCGTGAAAAGATCGACCGCGTCCCGCTGGGCGCCGTGAATGAAACTCCAGATTAGCGGCGCGGTGTTGAGATAGCTCGAAGCCGCAATTCGCGGCAAACGATGGACGTTGTTCTGGTTCATTGGTGACGACAGATCGTAATTAACGGCGTTTAGAGTACCGGCTTTAGCCGGGCTTTTGTAGTGCAGCAGTTACCACGTCTCGCCGCTAAGAGCTTACGCTACAAGAAAGCCCAACTAAAGTTGGTACTCTGTACGCCTCTTTGCCCGCCGGCGCTTTGCGTTTATATTTGTCGGCGACTGACGACACCTGCTATGGCAATCTACGACATCACGGTTCCGATTCGACCCGGAATGCCAATCTACGAAGGCGATCCCGCTGTAGAGATCGAAGCGTGGTCGGCGCTTCGGAAAGGCGATTCGGCGAATGTTTCGTGGCTGCATTTCGGCGCGCACACCGGCACGCACGTCGACGCGCCGGCGCATTTCATCGAAGGCGCACGTAAGATCGACGCCTTGCCGCTCGATGTGCTGATAGGCCCGGCGCGGGTCGTGCGCGTGCCGGACGATGTCGAAGAGATCGATGCGAACTTGCTTAAGAACTCTGATCTGATCGGCGTCGAACGTGTCTTGTTTCATACCCGCAACTCAAACTTCTGGAGCGAAGGCTTTCGCAAAGATTTCACTCATCTCTTGCCTGAGGCTGCCGAGACGCTGGTCGAGATGGGAATCAAATTAGTCGGCACTGACTATCTCTCGATTGAAAAATTTCATTCCGGCCACCATCGCACGCATCTGGCCTTGCTCTCGCACAGCGTAGTTATCGTGGAAGGACTGAATCTCAGCGTCGTGCCGGCCGGCGATTACGAGTTGATTTGTCTGCCTTTGAAAATAGCCGACGGCGCGGGCGATGGCGCGCCGGCGCGCGCAGTCTTGCGAACCTTGTCCGACAAACTTTAGTTTGTAGCGGAGGCTTGATGAAGGAAACAAACGACAAGCTGAAGCTTGTCGGACATTATCGTGAGCGGGTTTACAAAGTCGTGCGTCGCATTCCGCGAGGCCGGGTGATGACCTATGGCCAGCTGGCCTACATGCTCGGCGAAGGCTACACGCCGCGCACCGTTGGCTTTGTGATGCACGGCGCTGATGAGCGAAAGACGCCATGGCAGCGCGTGATCAATTCGCAGGGCCGCTGTTCGACCGGCCGCATCGTACTGCCGTCAGACAAGCAGCAGCGAATGCTGGAGCGCGAAGGCGTGAAGTTCGACGCAGGTGGCCGCTGCGATCTCGAAAAATATTTGTGGCATCCTGATGAAGAAAAGATCGAAAAGGCCGAAGCTGCGAAAGCTCGCTCAGCCTTGTATCGACGTTAACGAAGGAGCTAACCCGTGAACATAGACCCGCTTCCGCAGCGCACTCCATACGAAGTCAGTCCGAGACGCTACTCAGTGTCTCATCAAATGGCGACGACGGCGTTTGAGTTGCCGAACTTTCGCGTCATGCAAACCCTCGGCGTAGTGCGCGGTATCGTGGTGCGCTCGCGCAATGTGTTCGCGACCCTCGGCGCGACGTTCCAACAACTGGCTGGCGGGAATATTACGATCTGGACAAAGATGTGCGAAGAAACGCGATCGGACGCGTTCGAGATCATGATCCAGCACGCTTCGGAAATCGGCGCCAACGCGATCATTGGAATGCGCTATGACACGACCGAGATTTCCACTGGTGTCACTGAAGTGCTCGCCTATGGCACGGCAGTTATCGTCGAGCCAACCGATTCGGGTTACCGCGGATGAGCGAAAACAAATTGAACGAAGCTCGAGTTGCGCGGATTCATGAAGCTTTCGCCGCCGTGCCCTACGCGAAGTTTCTCGGACTCGAGCTGGGCGAGATGAAACCAGGCGAAGCCAGCCTGCATCTCGAAGTGCGCGACGAGCTGAGACAGAATCAGGGCGTCGTACATGGCGGCGCGGTTGCGTCCTTAATCGATACCGCCTCCGCGTTTGCCGTGGTCACGCAGCTTGAACCCGACGAACGCGTAACCACGACCGATCTCACCATCCATTATCTGCGGCCCGTTACCGCGGGTCGTCTGACGGCCACGGCGCGCACGGTTCGGGCCGGGCGGCGACTGTTCGTGCTCTCCGTCGAAGTCATGGACGATCAGCAGAAACTGGTCGCCACGGCGGTCACGACCTACATAAAGCTCCAGTAGAACCCTAAAACCTCAGTAAACCGTTGAAGTTTATCGTGGACAAACGGCGTTCAAAAGTGCGAGAATAGCCTTGGCTCGTTCCTCCGGACCCACTTCGCCGAGTCCTAAGGATCTTTCATCGCCAGGGACCTCTTCGAGATGTATTCACTATACGACGCACTTCTAACCCAACACTCCCGGCAGCTCTCGCCAGTTCGCTGTGCGCATTCCACGATTGCCCAACTGCATCGCTACTTTGAAGACGTAGTTCTGGAAAACAATCTGGGCGCGCTGGTGATCGAGAGCTTGCCGCTCTGCGCTAAGCGGCCCAATCATGAAAAGGCTCGATTCCGCGAACTTGCGCGCGGTGGACGTCACGCTTTCTTCTTCGCGCACCAGGCTGACGCGCTCAGCGAAGTCTTTGGCGGCTGGAATCCGGATCTCAACTCTCTGGCCTTGCTGCATCCCGACCACAATTATGCCAATGAGCATTTCGTAGTGATCGCCGATGCGCGCTTTTCTGCTTTGCTGGCCACTGTGCACGGCCGGATGAGCAACGGACGCGCAGGCGAAGATGAAGTTGTGTGGACTTTCGAGCCCAACATTGTTTACTCGGCGCTTGAATATCTGATGGCCCGCGTCAGCGCCGAGCATCCCTACCATGCGGCGGCTTTTGGGGCGGCCGTGCGCACCTCAATGCCGAAGGCCACGTCGTTGCAGTTGACGCTGAGCGTGACCACTAAGTTAGCGCATCTACTGCAAGAGCAAGCGGGGCGCGAGATCGCGATCAATCGAATTGCGACGGCAATTCGTGAATCGCTGGAGTTGGGAGTCATCCTGCAAAAGACCGTAGATGAAGTCGGCGTCGCACTCAACGTAGCAAGCTGCGCCTTGCGCGTCGAAGCACAAACAGCCGAACAGGCTCTAAGTTACTTCTATTTCGCCGGAGAGACTGCGCAGGAACCAGCGCAAAAAGAAAAGAGTATCCGCGACCTCGATCTCCAGAGCGCAAGTCTGGCGAAGCACCCAGAGCTTCTCACGCACGACGGTTGTGAAGATTCTGAATCGAACAGCGAAAGATACCCGATGGCAATCGTGCCGCTGATTTTTCACGAGCGGTTCATGGGTGCGTTGCAGGTGACTGCCGCGGATCCGTCCCGTGCCTGGGAAGATAACGAACTCTTGCTGCTGCGCACCGTTGCCGACCAGGTTGCAGTAGCTGTCAATCACGCGAATCTGTTCGCGCAAATTCAACAGCAAGCCCTCACCGACGCGCTGACCGGTTGCTTCAACCGCCGCTCGTTCGAGATGCAGCTTGATAAAGACTTGCTGATGGCCAAACGCTCGCACCAGCCTTTGTCGGTGGTAATGCTCGATCTCGACAGGTTCAAGCAATTGAACGATTCCGTAGGTCACGACGCCGGCGACACGGCGTTGCGCAACTTAGCCGAGTGCTTTCGTCAGGAGTTGCGCGGAGTTGATTCCGCGGCGCGCTTGGGCGGCGATGAGTTCGTGTTGATTCTGCCGCAAGCGTATGCCGAGGGCGCGCTGATCGTAGCCGAACGCCTGCGCTCGCGGATAGCCCAAATCGAGATTCCGGGATACGGGAATCTAAGCGCATCGATCGGTATCGCTACATTCCCGTCGGACGCAGCTTCGCGCGCGGACCTGATGCTGGCCGCCGACACCGCGCTCTACAGTGCCAAGCGCGCCGGGCGCAACCGCGTCTGCATCGCTGAACATTCGCAAGGCAATCTCGACGAGAGTTCTGCGCCAATTCCACGTGCCCCCGACGAAGTGACTGACATTGCTGAGCCGAGCATGTGACAAAGCCGAGCACTTGTTTAGAGTTCAAGCTTTAGCTTGCCTGTTGTCAACAACCTAAAGGTTGAACTCTGAACTCAAAACCTGCGCCACTTTGCCAGTCTGATCAATCTCACCTAGAATTTCAGATTCCGAAGCTTTTGGAAATGTTCTGCTAAACTGCAAGCCGGGGCCGACAGCCCCGAGGGGTTTAGCAGGCGACCAGCTTTCGGTCTCTGGACTCATGGACGATCTGCGAAAACTCGCGCGCTATTTTCGGCCGTACCGGTGGTCGTTAATCATCGGCATCGTCTGCATCATCGCGTATGTCGCTTTCAACCTCAGCATCCCGCTGGTTGTCGGCAATGTGTTTGATTTGAAATGGAGCCAGGTAACCGGGGCTAAGCTGACTATTGCCGCGCTCAAGGTCCTGGGCCTCAGCGCTGTCGGCGGTTTCTTTCTTTTTCTGCAACGCAGCCTCATCAATCGCATCTCGCGTCATATTGAATACGATCTGCGACAGGACTTCTACGCCCATCTGGTCGATCAGCCGCTGTCGTTTTTCCAGGAGCATCGCACCGGCGATCTGATGGCCCGCGCGACTAACGATCTCGCGGCCGTACGGCAGCTGGTCGGCCCGATGATCATGTACTCGGCGCAAACACTGTTCACCGTGATCGTATTGGTGCCATTGCTGTTCATCATCAATTGGAAACTGACCTTGTTGTTGTTCGTGACCATGCCGCTGGTTTCGCTAACGGTAAAGATCTTCGGCCAACAGGTTCACACGCGGTTCGAGAAGATTCAGGATTTCTTTGCGCAAATCACCGCGCGCGCCCAGGAAAACTTTACCGGCGTGCGCATCGTGCGGGCATATGCGCAGGAGGGCGCCGAGATCGCGGCCTTCAACCGGCTGAACTGGGAGTACGCCCAAAAGAACCTGGGCTTGGTGCGCATCGACGCGCTAATGCGGCCGCTGATGACGTTTCTGATTGGATTCGGATTTGTGCTGATCATCTGGGTCGGCGTCCCGCTGACCACGCGCGGCGAACTCACGGTCGGTCAGTTCATCGAATTCAACATGTACCTTTTCCGGCTGATTTGGCCGCTGATTGCGATTGGCTACGTCGTCAACCTCTATCAGCGCGGGACAGCGAGTTGGAAGCGCATGCAGGCGATCATGACGGTCAAGCCGGCGATTGCCGACTCGCCGCACGTCAAGGAGCAAGCGGCAATCACCGGCCGAATTGAGTTTCGCAATCTTACCTTTCGCTATCATCCGACGAGCGAGCCGGTCCTGAAAGACATCAACCTGACGATCGAAGCCGGGCAGACCGTCGCGTTCGTGGGGCGCACCGGCAGTGGCAAATCAACCCTGGTTAACTTAATTCCGCGCGTGTTGGAATCGCCCGACAACAGCGTTCTGGTTGACGGCGTTCCGACCCGGAATTATCCGTTGAAGCAACTGCGTTCGGCGATTGGCTATGTGCCGCAGGAAACGTTTTTGTTTAGTAACACGCTGGCGAAGAACATCGCTTTTGGAGTTGAGAAAGCCGAACGCGTTCAGATCGAGACGGCGGCAGAAATCGCTGGACTGAGCGATGACCTCCGCGATTTTCCCGAAGGTTTTGACACGCTGGTGGGCGAACGTGGCATTACGCTTTCCGGCGGACAGAAGCAGCGCACCGCGATCGCGCGCGCGGTTTTGCGCGAGCCAAAGATTCTGATTCTCGACGACGCGCTTTCGTCGGTTGACACTTACACGGAAGAAAAGATTCTGGGACAGCTGCGCGGAGTGATGCACGCGCGAACCAGCATCATCGTCTCGCATCGGGTTTCAACCGTGCGCGATGCCGATATGATTTGCGTGCTGGACGAAGGCCGGATCATCGAGCGCGGCACGCACGACGAGTTGCTGACGCTGGGCGGCGAGTACGCGGATCTCCACGAGCGGCAGTTGTTGGAAGAAGAATTGGCAGCGACGTAAATTACAGATTCCAGATTCCAGATTTCAGAATGTCCACCGCAGTCAAACAGTTTCACGAAGAAGAAGCCATCGGCAAGACGTATGACTTTCAGGTGGCGCGCCGGCTGTTGCGTTATCTAAAACCGTACACGCGGCTGCTGATTCCCGCGCTGATTCTGACGCTGCTGCTTAATCTGCTGGTGATTCTGCAACCGCAATTCACCCAATGGGCCATCGATGGCTTCATTCTGCCGCATACCACGGTCGCCCTGGTGCCGTTAGCTTTCCGCGAACACTTCCTCGGCCCACTCCAGATGAGCATTATGTCGTTCGCGCTGCTTTACCTCGGCGTTCAGCTGGCCAGATTTGTTTTCTCGTATTTCCAGGTGGTGTTCTTAAACACTATCGGCCAGTACGTGATGTTCGATTTGCGGCGCGAGATCTATGACAAGCTCCAGCACCAGGAAGTAGCCTATTACGATCGCAATCCGATTGGCCGCATTATGGCCCGATTGACCGCCGATGTGGATGCCTTGAACGAATTGTTGACCTCGGGCGTTACCGACTTACTCGGTGACCTGGTCATGATCGTAGCCATTGTCGGCGTGATGGCTTACAAGGATTGGCGTCTGACGCTCATCACGCTGTTAACCGTGCCCATGCTGCTCGCCGCGACGATGTGGTTTCGCAAAGGCGCGCGCAAGGGCTATGACATGGTGCGCACGCGCATCGCCCGCATTTACGCTTTTTTGCAAGAGCATTTTTCGGGCGCACAGACGGTGCAAATTTTCAGCGCGGAAGCGAAATCGTTGCGCCGCTTTGCCCAGATAAATGACGAACATCGCAAGGCGAACATTGACACGATCTTTTATTACGCCGTGTTCTTTCCGCTGGTCGATTTCATTGGCGCAGTCGGCATCGCCTTGATCATCTGGTACGGCGGCTTTCGCGTGACGCAACACGCGCTGAGTCTCGGCGCGCTGGTCGCGTTCATTCAGTACTCGGGATTTCTGTTTCAGCCGATCCGCGACCTCTCGGACAAGTACAACGTCCTGCAGAGCGCGGTGGTCGCTTCATACCGCATCTTCAAGGCGCTCGACCTGCCGATCCTGATCACGACACCGGCGCAACCACTCAAGCGCGGACGCGCCGAAGGCCGCATCGAATTTCAGAACGTTTGGTTCGCTTACAACCACGATGACTGGGTTTTGAAGGACGTTTCATTCACAGTTGCTCCCGGGCAATCCGTCGCGCTCGTCGGGCACACCGGTTCCGGCAAGACTACGATCACAAATCTGCTGATGCGTTTTTACGACGTGCAGAAGGGGCGGATTCTGCTGGACGGCGTGGATGTGCGCGACTGGGATTTGCAGTCTCTGCGCGAGAACTTCGCCGTGGTCTTGCAGGAGATTTTTCTTTTTAGCGGCTCGGTCGCCAGCAATATCCGCTTGGGCCGCGAAGACATCTCGGACGAACGCGTGCGCTGGGCGGCCACGGAAGTGCGCGCCGATCGTTTCATTCAGCGCCTGCCGCACCTTTACGAATCGGAAGTGCGCGAGCGCGGTGCGGGGCTTTCCGTTGGACAGAAGCAATTGATTTCTTTCGCCCGCGCGCTGGCCTTCGATCCGGCGCTTTTGATTCTGGACGAAGCGACCAGTTCGATCGACACCGAAACCGAGCAACTGATTCAGCAGGCGATCGAACGCGTAATGCGCAGCCGCACGTCGCTGGTGGTCGCGCATCGTCTTTCGACGATTCAGCGGGCCGACAACATCATCGTGCTGCACCACGGCGAAATTCGCGAGCAGGGGACGCATCAGGATTTACTCGGCTTGCACGGGCTGTATTGGAAGCTCTACAAATTGCAGTACGCTGATCCTTCGCGAGCGCAAATTGCCAGGCCGGAGGAGAAAGAAGAGCAACCGGTGTATCGACCGCCAGCGCGACGTTTGCAATTCAGCGAATGAGAAAGATACATTGTCAGTGCCTCGGTTGAGACCGTTCTGGCCAAACAGGAGACTTTCATGCAACCAAGAACTGAATTGGAGGAAGTTGACCAAGCTGTCCTAAACCATCTCTATGAAGAGTCCGTGAAGGACATGCTATCCTCTCCAAATCTGACCGACGACGAGAAGCAGGAACTCTTGCGTCAACTTTCATTGCCCGACGATGAATGGGAGCCTACCGAACTGCCACCCGGCACGGAACCGCTTTCCGAAACGATAATCAGAATGCGCAGAGAGAGTGTTCGGTGATTTGGTATTGTGACTCGAGCGCTTTAGTCAAGCGTTACGTGCGAGAAACCGGAAGCACATGGCTGCGGCATCAGTTGGGCCAACATGAATTGATAACGAGCACTCTCGTCCTTGCCGAAGTGGCTTCTGCTCTTACACGTCGCTGGCGGGAGGGCACAATTTCGGAAATCGAGTTTTATCGCGATCGGACGCAATTCCTTCGGCACGTGCGAGCCCGATCCTACGGCTTGCTGGCCGCGCCATTGGACCTAATCGAACAAGCGACGTTGCTAATCTACCGAGCACCACTATCCGCTTTGGACGCCATCCATTTGTCTACGGCACTCCGTTATCAAAAGGGTTTGGGCCAACAAGCTGATTTCTACTTTGTAACTGCCGATGATCAGTTGGAACGCGCCGCAAGAGGCGAAGGCTTACAAACGGAAAATCCAAATGCTCACGGTTAGTCGAGTTGTTTCCGGCGAGCGGTACTCATTGAAATGATCGACGAGAAGCCAACCATCGAAGCAGTACATACGGCGATCGATCTCAAAGCCACTGATTTGCAGAACGCCGAGTGGAACAGGGCCCAGGCGGTGCGCATCGATCGCTACTGGTCAGGCGATCCTGCTCCTGCCGGCCGTGCGGCCGAGGCGCGGATTCTCTGGTCGAGCAAGGCACTACACATTCGCTTTGTTTGTCATCAAGCCGAGCCGCTGATTGTCAGCGCGACTCCGCAAACTGAAAAGAAAACGATGGGGCTTTGGGATCGCGACGTCTGCGAGATTTTCATCGCGCCCGACGAACACGCGGTCGAGCGCTATCTGGAATTCGAGGCTGCGCCAACCGGCGAGTGGCTCGACGTAGCAATTCATTGGACGCCCGAGAAGCGCGAGTCAGATTGGGAGTTTCATTCGCACCTGACGACGGCGTCGCATGTCGAGCGGGATCGAATAACTATTGGGATGCGCATTCCCTGGAACCACTGGATTCACGAGCCCCAACGCGGTGAGCGTTGGCGCGTCAACCTGTTTCGTTGTGTTGGTTCTGATCCCGACCGTGGCTATCTGGCCTGGCAACCTACGCGCACGCCGAAGCCAAACTTTCATGTGCCGCAGGCATTTGGCCGGCTCGTTTTCAGGTAACCGAAACTTTTCCGTCCGGGCTTTAGCCTGCCGACAGGTATTCCAAATATCGCTGGCGATCTTCTTCGCCGATCGCGGTAATTCGTGCGCCTATGATATAGCCTGCGCCAGAGTCTCCCAGCCTTTCGGATCGAACGGGCAAGACCGACATAGTTACCGGGCCATTTGGCAACCGCAAAACCAGTTTCCGCGGACAACCGTCGACGAAGATGTAGTAGCTGTCGATTCGCACGGTGTGAACGATTAGACCGAGACCGCTGTTGCTGACGTCCCTGGTGTACCCTTCGAGCAGACGCTCCCGCCCGCCATTCCCGTTCGTCCCTTGAATCGAGATGCTGAAAGGCAGGCGGACATTTACCCGTGGCGCGCGGCGGCGGTCAACGATATAACGACTAAATTTAGAGACGACAGAGCGAACTAACTCCGACATCGAAATAACCTTTGCCAGACTGGATTACTGAGTTAGGAGGAAGAGGAGCAAGCAAAACTACCTTAGTTCTTCGGCGCAGCGGCTGTCAATGGTTTTCCGCCATTATCGACCTTGTTGATCTTACCGACGTGATCCATCCGGAACGAAAGTTTTCCCGTGTGACCGTAGCGCACGGGCTCGGCGCCCGCGACGAAGCTCTTGCCGTCCTTCGCGATAGCAAGGTGAAAACTATAGCCCGTTGATTTCGGATCGACGACATCGTCTGACATCAAGCCGGCGCTGACCAGCGCTTTCTGGTCGCCGAAGGCGCCGTCGTGGGCCAGGGCGAAGATTGCTTCGAGCCCGACAAGGTTTTTCAAGAAATCTTCCATGGCGTTCTGATTCACGTCGATCACTGCATCGAGGAAGTATCTGCGTCCGGCCTTGCTCACAATAGCCTGATTCGCCTCATCGCCGACGATCCAGGCGCCTCCGGAATTGATCAAGACGACCGGCTCTGAGGTGACCTGCGGCGTGCTGTCGGTCGCGGGCAGCTTAACAAAAACCTTTGCGGCATTGCCTTCGATTTGTTCGCCGGTGATTTCAACCTGCTCGGGAATGTGCGCGGCCTGCTCTTCAAAAGTTGAACGCAGGTCTTCCATTTCCTCCGTTGTCAAACTTTCGACTGCCGGCTTGTAAATCGTCATCGACCAAGCATCTTTGAAACGATGCTCGCGCATGGCTTTGTAGAATTCGCGCACCACGTCTGAAGGCGTACGCTGAGTGGTTTGCGCCGACACGCCAGGCGCGCAAGCACAAAACGCGGCGAGCAGCGCGATTGATAAGAGACCGCAGCGAGTGATAAGTCTTGACTGAAGCATCCGATCGCTATCCTTTAGCCGAAACAAGATACGAGGCGCACTCAACTGTAGAATAGCAAGCGCGCCTCGGAACTTCATAGACCTCTTCTTGTCAGAACCACCTGCGGTAGCGGGTGGGTAATCGGCTCATGATCAGTCATGCCAGGTACGCAATGACCCACCCGCTACCGCAGGTGGTTCTGACAAATCTTTACTAACCGTTTCCGGCGCTGTTGCTCCTGAGAATTACTTCGCGTCCCACTAAATAAAGCAAAAGCATCAGGACGAGAAACGGAATCATCGAGAGCAGATCGCCATTTGCGGCGCCGAACAATGGGTTGTGCGTGGTCGACCAATCCTCGATAGCTTTGTTGAAGTTTGCCAGACCCTGCTTTGGCACGCCTTGCAGGATCGCGATCACGATCGCCGCGAGCGCGCCGCCGGCGATGTAGCCGGAAGCCATCAGGACGCCGGGACTCTTGTCGGTTTCAGCGACCAATTGATCCTCGGCGAGATTCTTGTGCTTGAGTTTCTTTCGCAGATACTTATCGACCAGCCAGCGAATCATGCCGCCGATAAAGATCGGACTGGAGGACGACAGCGGCAGATAAACGCCGACCGCGAACGCCAGCGACGGAATGCCGGCCATCTCGAGCACGACGGAAATCATCACTCCCAACAACACCAGACCCCACGGCAACTGACGATTCAAAATGCCCTTGATGATGTAAGACATCAGCGTCGCTTTCGGCGCGTCATACTTTGTCACGGCTGATCCGTCCGGTCTGGTTTTGTGAATACCGTTGATGCCCGGATCGGCGAGATAGATCGGCACACCCTGATCGTTGACCAGGTAACGGCCCGCGGGTCCGCCAGCGGTGTCCGTCTTGTGCCAGGGCCGGTAAGAACCGGTGTCGGAATTCGCCTGCGGCCCTTTCAATTTTTCCGGCGCGCCGGCCTGCGCAGGATCGACCTTCAACGTCGCCGGAAAATTTTCTTCAACTTTGTAAACGACTTTTCCCGAAGCGTCGATCAGGTACTGGCCGGGGTCCAGGCCTGCGACCGCCGAGGCACCTGCTTCGTTCCTCAGGACTCGATAGTCTCCCGGAGCGGACGGTTTGATCGAATCAGCGAAAGCAGGTAATGCGCTCGCCTTGCTTGAGTCGAGCATCACGCTCTTGGTGGCCGGCTCGAAACTGAGACGAGGAACATAGACTGTCGCCGAATCATTGAGCACCAGGAGGATTGGACCCAGCACCAGCGCCGACGCAAACGCGCCGACGAGGATTGCGATCTGCTGATACTTCGGCGTCGAACCGACCAGGAATCCGGTCTTCAAATCCTGCGACGTCGTGCCGCCGTTCGAAGAAGCGATGCAAACTATCCCGCCGATCGAGAGCGCGGTGATGTAATACGTCGGCCCGGTCCAACCGATCAGCAGAAATATCAAACATGTCAGCAGCAGCGTCGCCACCGTCATTCCGGAAATCGGATTCGATGACGAGCCAATCTCTCCGGTGAGCCGGGACGAAACCGTAACGAACAGAAAACCGAAGGCGACGATTAGAATTGCTCCGATGATGTTCCAACGCAGATTCAACTGCGGAAAGATCATGATCAAGGCGACTAAAGCGATGATGCCGCCGATTACGACCTTCATCGACAAGTCCTGATCCGTTCGTGGCGCGCCGGTAGTCGCCGCCTGGCCACCTCGAAGATCGGCGAGCCCGCCTTTCAGTCCGCTCCAGATTGTCGGCAGCGATCGAAACAGACTGATGATGCCGCCGGCAGCAACGGCGCCGGCGCCGATGTAAAGAATGTACGCGCCACGTATCTGGCCGGGGCTCATCTCGCTGATCGGAACAGTGCCCGGAGCCAGGGCCGTGGTCATTCCCGAACCGAAGAACTTAATCGCGGGAATCAGGACTAAGTAAGCCAGCACGCCGCCCGCGCACATGATCGAAGCGATGCGCGGCCCGATGATGTAGCCGACGCCGAGCAGCGCCGGAGAAATTTCCGCCGAGATCGAACCGGCTTTGAAAGGCACGCCAAAAACTTTTTCCGGCGTGTCCTTCCAACCTTTGAAGCCGGTCATCAGGACTTGATAAAGGAAGCCGACGCCTAGTCCGGCGAAAATCGTCTTCGCTCCCATTTTCTCTGACTCATCTGCAACGTCTCCCTCTTGATGGGCGGCGGCGCGCGATTCGTCTGAGGCGCCGGCCTTTAGAACTTCCGCGCAGGCCGTGCCTTCCGGGTATTTCAATTGGCCGTGCTGCGCCACGATGAGGGCGCGGCGCAGCGGAATCATCATCAGAATGCCCAGCAGACCACCGAGCATCGCCACCAGCATCACGCGCGTGACTTCGAGATCCAATCCCAAAATCATGATCGCCGGCATCGTCACGCCGACGCCGAAAGCGATCGACTCGCCCGCCGAACCCGCCGTCTGTACGATGTTGTTCTCGAGAATCGTGGCGTCTTTCAATCCGATCTTTGAAAGGACACGAAACACGGTGATCGAAATCACCGCGACGGGAATGGAAGCGCTGACCGTCAGTCCAACCTTCAAAACCAGATACAGCGACGACGCGCCAAACACCATCCCGAGCAGCGTGCCGATAATCAGCGGCAACGGCGTCAGCTCCCGCAAACGCACACTCGCCGGAATGTACGGACGAAAGTTAGCCAGGAATGGATTCGCCGGCTTGGCACTGACGCTTTCAGTGGACATCAGTTCTAACCTCCAACGAGTTTGGCAAAACGGGGAGTCTGCAGGTTAAGACGGTTTACTTTACACGCGGGCGCTCAGTGAGGGCAAGCAAAAGACAGGAGGCAGGAGGCAGTAGGCAGAAGGCAGAAGGCAGTAAGCAGTAGGCAGTAAGTGATAAGTGCCACGACATCGTTTACACCGAGAAGTGCCATGACATCGTTTACAGTTCTTTGAAAACCGGTAGTTAGTACCAGCTGGCGCGAAGTTGTTTGATCATCGGAGCCTTTCTCTTGAAGGAGGAAGGC